>Ga0228634_1001614_pt1 | contig 12659 bp, 28 predicted proteins | sample 42DmetaG_FD_190063 | JGI IMG/M metagenome (GOLD analysis project Ga0228634, IMG submission 190063) | Seawater microbial communities from Monterey Bay, California, United States - 42D | ecosystem: Environmental > Aquatic > Marine > Coastal | place: USA: California | collected 2016-09-27
TAGCAAATGCTTTATCGTCTTTTTGTTTAGTTTCTGTCATTATTCTAATCTTTTGTTTTATTGATTAAGTTCGGTGTAGGCACTTGCCATACACTCGTCCGTTAGTAAATTAATCCATCAAATCATCCACATCTATATTATACGCCAACATAATATCGTGCAGTTTATTCCAAGATTTTTGATAATCATAATCAGTATGCTTAAAATCTCGCCATCCGTTATGAACTATTTCCCATAAGCAATGAGCCATATCATTGGACTTTGCTAATCTTTTTATTTCTGTTGGGTCATCACTTTTAAATGTTACTTTCATAATGTTATTATTCTATATTCTATTTGCTTTTCAATTACTTCTTTAAAAAGAACTTTACCTCTATGAGTTATACTCCATTTAACCCACTTGTCAAACTGCCTTTCGGCATATTTTTTACGGGCTAGTTCTTTCTTGAATCGAGTATCAACTGTACCGTTATGTCGCATTCTTTTTGATTTTGTGGTTTATATAATACAATATTAGGTTCTGTGTTTGCTAATAATGATTTGAATAACTTGTATCTAAGTGGGAATGAATCGTTTGCTCTGCCTTTAGTTTCTATTATGAAGTTTTCACCTTCAAAGTCTGGCGTATACTTTATACCAATAATCTTTCTGTTACCTCTATCTCTGTATTCCCCTTTACCATTAGATTGCCTTTCATAACAATCTTGATCAAAAGTAAATCCAGGTAGTAATTGAAATGATCTGTATTCGTACTCAAACTTTATCTTAGCTTTCCTAAGAGCTATATACATATATTTTTCAAGTCCTGAAGCAAACTGGATCCCGTCGTAAACAACTTTCTTTGCTACGACAGGTCCACGTTTCTTACCTCTTTTTTTATACATTTTTTTCATGAGACTCTTTAGCTTTTTGTAAATACAATACAGCATCCATAAGTTCTTCTTGTAAATGATTAAGCCATTCAATAATTTCAGATGGATCATCATTAAGAGTTACGCCATACTTTTTGTAACCTACATCGGATCTAGATATAAACTTATCTACTACTCGCTCAACAACAGGATCACGAAATTCTATTTCTTTCTTGGTCATATTATTTATTATCTTTAACAAACGTCCCGTTTACCATAGAGCCGGTTCTATTCATAATTACGTTATATGCCGACTTCGTACAGCTTTCGATAGTTAAATTTCTTAAATGTGCAAGATTAGTTAACACAACAACCATATCTCCTATTGCATCAACAACTTCTACTTGATCATCTTTTAATAAAGCTCTGGCTAACTCTCCAGCTTCCTCTTGAAGTTTTAAGTACTGTGTCTTAGCATCTCCTTTCTCATATAAGCCGCGCTCACTTGCCCATGCCCTAATGTTATCAAACATTTCTAAATTTTCTGCTTGCTCAAATGGTTCAGGATTATTAATAAACTCTTCATAGAATGCTTTGTTATATATAAAACACCTATCGTTGTTAAACATTGATGGATATATATTTTTAAGTATCCAAGGTATTTTGTCTACTGTCAATTCAAACTCGCCCAAGTGAGTATCCCACTTTAAGCCTATCATATCCATTAGATTACCCTTTAACTTGTTCACTGGTACTGGGAACGTTGTTGTCTGTTCTGTTATATTTACTTTCATAGATTTATTATTAATTAAATTTTTATAAAGTTGTTGGTCTACTTTGTATCCAAATTTTTTTTGAAGATGTATTTCCATTTGAGATGCAGCGTCAATGTCTTTAGTTGATAGCAATATTTCGTATTCGTCAGGCTTGTATCCTTGCTGACGTTCAATTCTATCTTCTATATTGGTTGTAACACCGATCTTTTTACCGGGAATGTGATATAAATAATATTTCATAGTTGTTTATTTGCCAACACTAAGCTCTGCTTTTATAGCAGGATAAGGATTGTAGTTATTTAATTTTATTTCAGTCATATTAGGAATATACAACTCATTAAAGTTAGTCATATTTATTCCATTATTTAATTGTAATGTAGGTAACTTTCTATTTTTTCTTGTTAGAAACTCTTGTGCTTGATCTATATGGTTATTATATAAGTGGCAATCGCCAAGCTGTCCTATTAATTGTCCTGGCTTTAAGTTTGCACCTTTAGCTAACATTTCTAGTAATAAGCCATACATCATAATATCGTAAGGCAAGCCTAAGAATACATCAGCAGAACGTTGCATCCATAATAAACTTAAGGTACCTTCATTAATAAATATTTGAAAAGCGTAATGGCAAGGAGGTAGAACCATATCATTCATCTCGTGTGGAGCCCATGAGCTAACCATAAGACGTCTTGAGCTTGGATCTTTAATAATATTAGTCACAAGAGTTTTGAGCTGATCTACACCATTAAAATCACGCCATTGTTTCCCGTATACTGGACCTAATGTTTCATCTATTCTTCCAGAGCGATTGTAATCTGGTCTCCAATATCTAACTCCATTGTCTTCTAAATATTTTAAATCTGTTCGACCATTTAATATCCAAAGCAATTCTGTTCTTGCTAAGTTAAAGAATACTTTTTTGCTAGTCAAGGCAGGAAAGCCTAAAGACATATCGTGCTTAATTGTTTTACCAAACAAAGCTTTTGTTCCTGTACCTGTTCTATCTGACTTTTCAGTACCATTAGAAAGTATATCGGCTAATAATTTTTTATATTCATTTTGCATATTTATCATAGTAGTATGTATAATATTCGTGTAACTTTTCCCATATAATATTCTTTTTATATATATATGGAGACTTATTTATTTTTCCAGCAATGCTAATCTCTATACCCCACTCTCCAGGTCTTATTGGAACAACATAAACAAATATATTGTTTTCAATGCACCAAGCACTCGCTTTATATTCTTTTGCAGTAATAAAGTGTTTGCCCATATCCCACGCCCCTTTAGCTTTGATATTTGGCATTACTCCCAGGGCATAGGTTCATTAACAACTGTATCTGATATATGTGGAACATAGCATCCAGAGTTTGGTTCCCAAGTAAAGTTTGCTGATGCTCCATTCTCACCGAGGTTTTGAAACTTTATTTTTAAAACTTTTACTTTAACAGTCTTAGCTTCATAATCTCTGTGTACTAATAACCCGTGATAACTAGCGTCGTACCATTCACCACCACCTTTAATGTTATACATAGTAGGCTCTTCAATCTTGCCATCTTTATCTTTATACATCTTAGTAGGATGAGCAACAATAAAAACAAGTACATCGTATTTCTTAGCAAAGGTTTCAATCTTCATTAGATATTCCATAGTATACCTGTTAACATCCTCTGTCTTGCAGTCAACATCTCTTACCTTATTGAATGGATCAATAACTAAACATTTAATTCCTTTGCGCTTTACTAGCTCTGCGCCCTTACGCAATACAGATTCTAAAGTATACTTCTCCATATCTATATGGAAATAATTACTATTGCAGTGATCCGCTACCTGCTCCCACTTATTCCCTCCAATATCTTCAGCAGAAGGCATACCCTCCCAAGTTTTTCTCATCAACTTATGTGCATGCAAATAAGTAGGTTGATTCTCTGGCGAAGCAAAAGCCGTTTTCCATCCATAATTTTTGTTATATCCCACAACCATTTGGTCGACAAAATCAGACTTCCCGGAAGAAGGTATACCAGTGACAGTAATAAACTGACCAGTATAAGTTGAGAATATGCTATCAAAATTTGGTAAGCCGACTTGAAATCCAGGTTTAAAACCGTTGCGTACAAAATCTGTAATGTCATCTTCAATATCTTTAAATGTAGTAACATTTTCAAGCGGAACCGGTGAAGCTTTTTTAATCCTATTAGCGAGCTTATCTTTATCATATTTTAATAAGTATTCATTAGCATCTTTGCAGTCATCAAATGTAGCTAAGTAACAAATCTCAGCACCAAGTCTTCTAACTAATTCTTTTTGTAAGGCTTGTCCAGCTTCATCAGAATCTACTGCTAATATAATTTTTTCTTTATCCTCAAAGTAATCAATACAAGAGTCTAAGTAATCTAAGTTGTTATTGTTGAGCGTTGCTCCGTTAGGCACTGATATAGCGTTAGTTATACCAGCTTCATGTAGTGCTAAGACGTCCATCTCGCCTTCTACTATAATACATTCAGGGTGACCTACTATGCTATCAATATTGTAAAATATTTTTTCAGCTCCTTTATGTAATTTAAAATTCTTTCTACCATCTCTAGATTTAATGTTGATTAACTCGCCACCCATAAAGTAATTGAACTTAATAACGTTTTCTGTTTTACCAGTCTGCGGCATAAATTCAGGGCCTTCATTAATTCTAAGATCGTCTAGTGTTTTCTTTGATATACCTCTGTTTTTAAACCACTCCTCAACCTTAGTACCAGGTGTCTGTAGTACGTAAGGCTCAGGCTTCAAGTATACTTTTTCAGCTTTACCTTTACGCTTATAGGTATGTAATTGAAAACTACTATTACAATTATGACAAGTCCCTAATCCTCTCTCCCAATCATAGCTAGCACATTTAGCTTTCTGATTTTTAGCTTTTCTATCAGCAGAACACAGAGGACAATTCCCCTGTGTTTTTCCTGCTTCAAGACCATACTGATTAAAGTTGTCAATCTGGAAACCATTGATTTCCGTATGTTCTATATTCATTTAATTTAATTTAATTGTTAATAGCCTGAATCTTCTAAGCAATTTATACATATGTCAGAGAGGTCATAATCATTTTGGACCATATCATCTCCACATAATCCGCAAACCGCCATTAAAATGGTAGGTCATCTGATGGAGCCGGCGCTGATTGTCTTGCAGGAGCAGGTGCTTGTTGCCCTTCTCTAGGTGCTGCGGCCACATTATCGCCATTAGTCCATACAACTTTTACATTACCTAAATATGTCTTAGCCGATTTAGCTTCGCGCTCTTCTTTAGACTGAGCAATTGTTATTGGTCCTTGATTACCAAACTGATCTACTTCATCGTTTATAACGATACTAATTGGTAAATACTTACCTTTCTTACCTTCGATGATTTTACTTTTATCAATGTGATTTAAATTGATACTTGCATTAATAATTGATGCCATAATTTTAATTGTTTTTGATTTATATTAAGGGTTAAAGTTACAAAGTTTTTGAAATAAAGAACTGTTCTGGTTCAAAATCTTCTGTTTTATAAAATAGATCGTAGATATTACTAGCTGCCATAACTTTATCGTATCCTCTTTGATAAAAAGCTTCTGAGCAATCAAATAAGCCTATCTGATGAGTTGTTTTATCCACAGCTAAGAAAACCATATCATATCCAAATATATGTTTATATATATAAGCTTGGCTATCATAGTTATATTTTTTAGCACTATATGCAAATGAATTAATATCCCCAGTAGTTTTTAAATCTACTATAAGTTTATCGTCATGATTAAGTATATCAGCTTTGCCTTTCCAAAAGTTACCTTCTATATCTGTTATACCAGGTACTTCATAATCAACATTGCCGCGAATTAAGCTAGTACACACATCGTTTTCTAAAACTTTCTCAATCATAAGATCAATCTTATCTACTTCGTGTTGCAGTAAACATATCTCGCCACCAGATAATTCTTTATATGCTTTAGTATTTCTAGTGGTAGCATCTATAATTTTAAACTTTTTAAGCTTGTCTGGTTCAAGTATTGCCACGTGAAAGTAGCTACCTATTACTAAGGCATTTGATCTGACTATATCATTACCTAAAGCAAGAGGATTATTCATTAAAGTACTTATGTTTGAGTTACTTAAGAATTGTTTACCAAAATCTCCGTAGTAATCCTCGTCATTTTGCAGACGCTTAAGGATTTCTTTTTTATTTTTCTTATCCAAACTATAGTGTTTTTAATTCTGATTCAACCTCTTTAGATAAAGAATATTTAGCTTTAATTGCTTCAATCTTGCCACCTGATTTTATATAGTCTTTTGCTTTAGCAAATGCAGGATCTTTAGTTGTGCTTAATGAAACTTTAGTAGGTGTGCTTTTATCGTGAGTATTATTAGCATCGCTATCTGCTGTATCATCTATTAAAAATAAATTGCCTAAAGCATATTTTTTGCCATATGATGAAGCGCTACCAAACTTCTGAGGCATTTGCATACCTTTTTGAACAAGATCAATACCAACGATAGCACTAGAGTGTATAGCATCGGTGCCATCTGATATTGTTGCAGTTACTTCTAACACAGGAAATGGATCGGTACTTATTAATGTTTCTTTTACTACGACAGAAACACCTAAGTCTAATAAGAATGGTTTTGTTGCTTCTAAAATGTCTTCAGCTGATCTGAAGTAATACTTACCAAAAGAGTTGTATCTACTCTTTTTAGATTTGAACTTGGTCTGGACAGTTGCCAGTTTCTCATTTAATTTCATGGGTATATAATTTATTGTTGTTTACAAATTTAATTAATTAATCTGAACTATTGCGCCTTTTTATGTTTTTTAATTTATTTAATAGTTCACATAAAGATACATAGTCTCTAAGCATCAATTTACTTTTCGCTTCGCTTTTTAGTTGGTTAATAAAAAGCTCTTTACGTATTTCATCTTTATTATTCATATTCTATAAATAATCTATTACTTGCTCGTGATCAACTTTATCTACAAGAGAATCCACTGCTTGTTTTTTTAACTCTGAAACTCTTACGTGATTACTAATACCTTTAAGTCCTAATATGTGGGCTATCTCTTTAGCTGAGTGCTTCTCACAGTCTAATCCATAAGATAATCGTAGTACCTGGTATTCATTTATTGTTAAGTGTTTCTGCATTAATCCTTTCAAATAAGCATTTAATATATTAATATTATATGGCTCTGACTTATCTACTATATTGTGGTACAGCGTGTTACCATCTTCATCCATATTTACTGCATCGATACTTAAGAATATAGAATTAAAAAACATTTGTACCATACTTTTATCATCTGGATTCTTACGCATCTGACTTCTTTTATGTTCTGGTATTTTAATACCTCCGCTATTCATATCTATTCTACGTCTGATAGCTCCCTTAATTCTTTTACTAAGGAATGACTTTAAAGTCTTTTCAATATCTTCAGACTCATTAAGCTTATCGTAATCTAACTTATCTGTCGCTCTAATTAAAGCTTCAGCTCCGATCTGTATAAGATCATTTATAGTTAGTATACCACTAGCTTGCTGTGATGTAGCAAACTTTCTTGCTAAATTTTCTACTAAAGGTAAGAACTTTATTATCATTTCATCTCTACTATATTCATTCCATAGTTTATCGTCTGGCATAGATTTTTTTAAATCTTCTTTGTACCGAATGTAACTTGTTACACTGTATTTTTTCATAAGGCTGTTAGTTATAACATAGCCAGACTCAATCTATAATCCTTGGTTTAATAGTTCTTTTTCTTTTTTTAGTTCGTTATTGATAGTCCTATAGATCGTTCTTGTACTGCAAGATAACATCTTTGCAAGGCCAGTTATTGTTATTTTATTTTTGTTATCGTTAATCTCCAGCATACATTCATATATATTATCTTGACTTATTTTTTTACTTCTACCTATCATTTTTCCGACTATACTTAACTTTTCTTTTTTAGTTAATCCGCAGAATGGTTTAAAGATTATTTTTCTAATCTTATTTTTAGGTTGAATATCTAAATCGCACATACTTACTTCGTATATAATATTCTTTAGAATATATTCTGATACTTCAAAGGTAACAAAACCATTTGATTTAATACAAATAAATTTTGCTAAGCTATTTAGATCATCTTGATCCATATCAGAGTTAAGATACCATAACACTAATAGATGCCATTTAAGAGACTTAAACGTATTAATCTTTGCATCCGTCCTAAACAATTCAAAACACTCGTGTGTGCCATTTTCGTAGTACATGCCCCAACTATAAGTAGTTGTTGGTTCATCCGTTATTGGATGTCTCCTGTAAATTATACGTCTTCGATTTAAATAATCGAGATTCCTTTCATGCGACATTAGCCTGCTACTCTTTATATATAATACCTATTGTCACACTTTTTATTGTAACAATATTTTTATATTGTTTGTTTACATTTTTATTAAAGATAATCTTCGATTATATTTTTTAAATAACATTACTTCAGTATACATTACCTTATGATTGATTGCACCATTTAAAATAATATATTTTAATTCTTTTATACGATTTTCTAAAAACCATATATGATGTCTTACTCTACATCTTTTTTTATTTATCATATATTTATTCATAATCTACTAGGGTTAAGTTTAATTCATTAGCAACATAATTAATGTGCTTGGAGGTTGTTGGACTTGAAGACATACCTGCTACTCTCCATCTTAATTTATATAGCTTACCATCTTTTATTTCAGCTACATGGGTGTCATAAGAATATATATCGTTACCTACTCTTGTTAAATTCTGCTTATATCTATTAAATTTTATCATAGCTTATAGTTTTTTTTAATTGTTAGTATTGTTTGTTTAATTTCTTCTGCTAGCTCAAACTTTTCTTCGGAGATTAACTTTAATTGCATACCATATAAATCGTGTAATTTATTTAATACTCGTTCGCTTTCAGATTGAGCTTGGTCTACAGGGTGCGGACTATATGCAATATCTACACGGTTATCTATATTAGCATAGAACTCTTTATCTAACTCACGTTGCTTATCGTCTATTGCTTCAATAATCATTTCGGTTAGCTGTCTCATTTGTTTTTCAGTCATCTTAAAATGGGTTTTTAGTAAATATTTTTTCGTCTTTATTAGCTACTGAGTGCTTATCACCAATATAATAATTCCAGTAGGCTTGTACACTATCGTTTGGTACTTTGTATTCGTCAGGCATACATTGCGGTGGCTCTGAGAAGGATCCGCCAAGAGGCATACCAACTGGACAGTTCTGCAAAGATGCGAAACATTTTTGAATACTCAAGTGTATTTTGCCATATCTTTTTGTATATTCATTACCGAGGGCTAGCATATGATGGAATAACCAATAGTATTGTCTGCTATTTTCTCGTGCCCAAATAGAAGAGGGGTGATTGTAATGTGCTTTTTTGTATGGTATATAAGTAGCATCGTAATTTAAGGTCTCAGCATAGTGATGATGAGCAGTAGATAGCATTTGAGCGGACTCAAGTATCATTTTAACAACGTGCTTATTGTACTGAATGTTAGCAGCTTGTACAGGATCTTTGTGTAGGTAAAATATATTCATTAGATTTAATTTAGATTCATTATTATTATCAATATTAGATCGTATTTAGTCTGCAACCGATCTTATATAGTGTATAGCATAGCATTGCCGGTTTGAAACAATTCTTTTATTTCAGGGTTTAATTGTATAATAGATTGAAGATCGTATGCTGTTTTTTTCTCTATAGTAGATAAAATTTTAGTTTGGCTGTTACCATATATCACGGTTGCATGATCTCTGTTTATAATAGAGCCTATTTGTTTTAATGTAGATCTAGTATATACTCTTGCTAAGTGGCAGTATGTTTGTCTTGCAATTACTAAATGGCGTTTTCTGCTCTTTCCTTTAATCTCATTCGGTTCTACTCCGTAATATGTGCATACCATATGTAAAACGGTATTTAATATTTGTTTCTCTTTATTCATTGTATTTTTTTTTATCATGCATTACCTGATCATATAATTCCTCAGCTATATCTTCATACGTTTCAATTCCTTCTGGGTAACAGTTTTGTTCTACAAATAACTGTATTTCATCTCTTAAAGAATATTCAAGGTACTCAGCTTTAGTAGTGAAGTAATCTATTGTATCTTGATTAAACGCTAGCTTCATCTTCTTCTTCTTTTACTTTGAATAAAGTTTTAAGATCATTATATAAACTTTCAGCGAAGTATTCGTAGCCCTTTTGTATTTGCATTGATTCAACAGCTACTCTGCCGTCGTAATCTATTCCAAAATCAAACTCGCAGTCGCTAGGGTCTATTTCGTTTAGGTCTCCCACATGCTGCTCAATAACCTCATATATCTGGGTTAGTATGTCATCATTAATCACTGGTTTGTTAATATCTTCTAGATCTCTTTTTAACATTGATACCTCTGCTGCATAGCTTTTTTTAGTATTCTCGGCATCAGTTACATAGGTTTCTAGTAAGGTTATTCTGTCTTGTATTTGTTCTTTAGTCTTGTTCATGGTATTATTATTTAAAGCTAATTGTTATTCCGTTACATTTTAGGTTGATCACGTTACTAGTCTTGAATGATCGGTAGCCGTTGTTATTCATATCGAAAACCGTTATTAGATCTCGCTCTTCATCAGAGAACTTTTTTGTGCCGCCACGTAGGTGGGACTTTACTCCCAGCCTAGCAGTCATTTTACGTAGTGATCCATCTTTTTTGGTGAATGTGATACTAAATATATTAGTACCGACAAAGCTTTTTAGGTTATTTATTTTCATTATATTTTGGTCTATCTTGTGCAAAACTTTCGTCTTTAATTGTTAATTCTTGTAATTTAATTGCGACATAGGTAGCAATGTCTTCATAGGAATAACCTATTTCAAGTAGTGGTTCGAACTTTCTCATCGCCCACTCAGCACTGTGGCTACCGTCCATAGCTTGATCCATCATATGTGTAGTTTTTAGCTGAGCTAATATTACATTCATTTCTGTTTGTTTCATAGTATTTAATTATTTAATGTTCATGTATATTATCAATAAGGTTGCGTATTTAGTCTGCAACTCTGTTCTGGGTTTAAAAGTCTAACTTAAATACCCCAATTAGGTGCGAGTCTTTATCGTCTTCTTGTTCTCTCAAATATTCATCCACTTGTTGTAGGGCTTCGTCTTCACTAAAATCTGTTACTAAATGGATTCTTGGAAAGTTTGTGCATTCTTCCGCTACTAAGTAAGGTGTAGCACTATCTTCTTTTATTTCTTCTAAAGTTTCATTACAGTGAATAAGGTGTATTGCATTATCATCTGAGAATTTGTCTGAAAATCTTAACTCGTTATGTTCGTTTTTATATAGTTTCATGATTCTAATCTGTCTTCGTTTATTGTTTCAGCTAACTCGTAGTAGTTCACATTGGACAAGAAGGATCTTGCATAGTCAGCAGCGAGGCAATCTTTCTCTACTGAATTACTGAAGACAACGTCGTCTACAATTTCTTTAAGTATATCTGCTGTTACTTCTTCGTCGTCATCCCATTCGATGTCACCTAGTATTTCTAGCATTACTCTCCACGTTTCATAGTTGTGGTAACCGTTGTAATTTGTATTTCCCATAGTTATTTTAGTATTAAGTTCGTTTTTATTTTCTTCTTTTAAGTGTTGATCGTGAAGCTCACTGACTTCAGCGAGAGTCATTTCATCGATTTCATCTTCAGTATAGACACCTTTAAATGGTTCGTACATCATCTCCCAAGGATCCATAATTTGCTTTGATTTTTCCATAGTATTTATTATTATTTGTTACACATTTATTATCATTGCGGTGCCGTATTTAATCTGCAGCCATATCATTCGCCAACAAAGTATTCGTTTAGATCGAATATAGCGTGCTCATAGTTATTTATTTGTTAATTCATGTCGAATGCTTTGGAACATCCATATTAACTCAATTATACTTTTGTTATCCAGATCTACGCTGTGCATATCTCCCGAAAACAACCTGACTTCATTTATAAAGTAAGATAATGCTTTATCGGGTTTGGAGTAAATTTTACTGAAGTGAGCATAGTCATCGCCGTGCATCCAATTATATACTCTAGTACCATCTTCTTCGATACCAATCCATACCCACATATCGTTTTCTTCGCTATAAAACGAAATGGTTTTAATTAAATTTTCCATAGTTTACTTATTTATTTATTTATTTACTTACTAATATTAGGGGACATCGTTTTCACTTTTTACCCCAAGGGCAATGTTTATTGTAGAGGTCATCGACCGCTTCTTGATTTGGTAAAGACTTCATATACTCTCTCAATCGAGTGTATGCCGCATTCCCCGCCTTGTACGCCCTAAAATCGTCGGCCATATTGAACCACCAATCAAAGTTCTCTAATCTACTTTCTAATTCTTTCATTCTATTAAATTTTAAATTCATATTTATTATCAATTCAGTGCCGTATTTTGTCTGCAAAGAGTGTAACTATATTTCAGTGTAAAATAACCGATCAATAATAGTGTTTAGGTAACACACACTCTCTCTCTGTTTAACCTTTGGAAAAGTGTGACATTAGCTTATTAAGTTAATAATATAACAGGCTATCGTCGCAGTTTTTTAGGTCAATTTAGTTTACAAATTCTCCCGCACTTTGTAAACCTTTTGCTTTTAGAAGTTCTGGTTGTCGATCTCGTCGTCCACCCACTCTTTCTCCATTGTACCGAGTTGTACATAGTCCATACCGAACTCACTGTTTGCAATATCGTCTCTAATTTCTTCTAAATCCATTTTATTTAATTTTTGTTACACATATATTATCATTCAGGTGACGTATTTTGTCTGCGAGGTGCTAATCTTCTAATTCTTCGTATTGCACTTTCTCTCCTTTGTTTTCACTACTCATGAACTCTTCACCGAACATCTTCTTTAAGAACTCGTCTTTCGTGTAGAATTTTTCTTGCATTATGTAGAACTCCATAGTTCCAACAGTGAGTACATCGTAATAACC
>Ga0228634_1001620_pt1 | contig 12586 bp, 9 predicted proteins | sample 42DmetaG_FD_190063 | JGI IMG/M metagenome (GOLD analysis project Ga0228634, IMG submission 190063) | Seawater microbial communities from Monterey Bay, California, United States - 42D | ecosystem: Environmental > Aquatic > Marine > Coastal | place: USA: California | collected 2016-09-27
TTACCCGTTACACGATCATCAAAACGCATTCCTATAGCTATTAGCAAATCACATTCGTTAGTTAAAACGTTGGGACCATAATTTCCGTGCATTCCAACCATTCCTACATTTAAATAATGTTCAGTAGGTAAGGCAGACAACCCTAAGATGGTCCAAGCTGAAGGTATTCCTGTTTTCTCTATAAATTCCTTAAATTCATTTTCAGCTTCACCCAAAATAACACCTTGTCCAAAAACAATAAATGGTTTTTTTGATTCATTAATTAAATGACTAGCTTTTTTGATTTGATCAGTTGAATAATCGGGAACTGGTTTGTAACTTCTTACAGAAAAACATTTATTATACTGAAAACTCATTAATTCAAATTGAGCATCTTTTGTAATATCTATTAAAACAGGACCCGGCCTTCCTGTCCTAGCAATATAAAATGCTTTAGCCAAAATCTCTGGAATATCTTTAGCTTGAGTTATTTGACAATTCCATTTTGTAACAGGCGTTGATATGCCAATTATATCAGTTTCTTGAAAAGCATCAGAACCAAGTAAATGTGATGCGACTTGACCAGTTATGCAAACCATTGGAGTTGAATCTATTTGAGCATCTGCAATTCCTGTAACTAAATTAGTAGCCCCAGGGCCGGATGTAGCCATGACTACTCCTACTTTTCCTGAAACTCTTGAAAAGCCTTGAGCAGCATGAGTAGCACCTTGTTCATGTCTAGTTAAAACGTGATTTAATTTATCTTGAAACTTATACAACTCATCATATATAGGCATAATTGCACCTCCAGGATAACCGTATATTAAATCTACACCTTCTTCAATTAGTGTCCTTATAACTGCCTCTGCACCTGATATTTTCTTATTATTACTCATTAATTATCTGTAACACATCCTTTAGATGCATTTGAAACATTTTTGCAATATTTATATAATATTCCGTTTTTAAACTTAAGTTCTGGTTTAATCCAATTATTTTTTCTTTTTGTCAATTCTTCTTCTAAAATATCTAAAGATATTGAATTAGTAATCGCATCAATGATTATGTTATCGTTATTTTTTATAAGTGCTATGTTACCTCCGTCTTGAGCTTCAGGACAAATATGACCAACGACAAAACCATGAGTACCACCTGAAAATCTACCATCTGTTATTAATGCTACTTCCTTTCCTAATCCACAACCCATTATTGCCGATGTAGGTTTTAACATTTCGGGCATTCCTGGCCCACCCTTTGGACCTACATAACGTATAACAACTACATTACCTTTTTTAACTAATCCATTTTTTATACCATCATTAGCTTCCTGTTCAGAATCAAAAACAATAGCTTTTCCTGAAAATTTTAGACCTTCTTTTCCAGTAATTTTTGCAACTGACCCTTTTGTAGCTATATTTCCGTATAAGATTCTAATATGTCCAGAATCTTTAATAGGTTCTGAGATTGGTTTTATTACATTTTGATTAAAATCTAATGATTTTACATCTTCTAAATTTTCTTTTATTGTTTTTCCAGTAACTGTCATGCAGTCTCCATTTAACAAATTATTTTCTAACATATATTTCATTACAGCTGGAACTCCACCAACATTATGAAGGTCTTCCATAAGAAATTTTCCGCTAGGCTTTAAATCTGCTAAAAAAGGAGTCTTTTCTGAAATTTTTTGAAAATCGTCAATTGTAAAATTAATATTAGCACTTTTAGCAATGGCAAGCATGTGAAGAACAGCATTTGTTGATCCTCCTAAAACTGTTATTAATCTTACAGCGTTTTTAATAGATTCTTTAGTAACTATGTCTAAAGGTTTTAAATCAAGATTAATTAAATTAAAAATTGCTTTTCCAACTAAATCGCATTCTTTAGTTTTTTGAGAACTAGTTGCAGGGTTTGATGAATTATACGGAAGTGACATACCCATTGCCTCTATTGCAGACGACATGGTGTTTGCAGTATACATTCCACCGCAGGCACCAGCACCTGGACAGGCATTTTTTATAATATTACTAAATTCATTTTCATCAATTTTTCCAGAAACTTTTTCACCCCAAGCTTCAAATGCTGAAACAACATCAAGTTTCTTTCCATTATGACACCCAGGAGCAATTGTTCCACCATAAACTAAAATTGATGGTCGATTGAGTCTTAGCATTGAAATTAATGCACCAGGCATATTTTTATCACAACCAACAACAGTAATTAAAGAATCATAAGCCATTGCTTGTACAACAGTCTCAATTGAATCAGCGATAATATCACGAGAAGGAAGTGAATATCTCATGCCTTGAGTTCCCATTGAAATACCATCACTAACTCCAATTGTATTAAATATTAATCCAATTAATTCATTTTTATTAATACCATCTTTAATATTCTTAGAAAGATCATTTAAATGCATATTACAAGGATTACCCTCATAACCAGTACTAGCAATACCAACAAACGGCTTAGATAAATCCTTAGTAGTTAATCCAATTGCATGAAGCATTGCTTTAGCGGCTGGCTGAGTAGGATCTTGGGTGACGGCTTTACTATATTTATTTAAACTCATTTCTAAAAAAAAACCCCTTATCTAAAGAGAAGGAGTAAAAATTAATACTATATAAAAGTAAACAAAAAATCAATTAATTTACCTCATCATTAATTTAATTCATATTTTTATCAAAATCATAATTTAATTATTCTAAAAAACCCTTTTTTTATGGATAAATCATTAAAATCAACAATTGACAATCAAAAAAACTATTTTAAATCAAAAAAAACATATAATGTCGACTTTAGAATTCAAAAATTAAAAGATCTTTTAAATGAGATTAAATCAAGCGAAAAAGAAATAGAATTAGCTTTATTTAATGACTTAGGTAAATCAAAAGGAGAAAGTTATTTAACTGAGATACATTTTGTTTATTCCGAAATTAAAATTGCTCTTAGAAATTTAAAAAAATGGACCAAAAGAAAAGCTGTTAAATCTACCCTACTAAATTTTCCATCATCTGATTACATAATTGCTGAACCCTATGGAAACACACTCCATATTTCACCTTGGAACTACCCTTTTCAATTATCAATTGCTCCACTAATCGGAGCAATAGCAGCTGGAAATACGGTTCTTTTAAAACCATCTGAATACTCTGAACAAACAAGTCAAATATTAAATAAAATTTTAAGTTCAGTTTTTGATAAAGGTCACGTAGATGTTGTTCTCGGTGGTCCTGATATATCAACTAAATTATTAGAATTTAAATGGGATTATATCTTTTTCACAGGAAGTGTTAGCGTTGGAAAAATTATAGCAAAAGCTGCTGCTACAAACTTAACACCTACAACTCTTGAACTTGGCGGAAAAAACCCTTGTATAGTTGACGAAACTGCTTCAATTAAGGTCACAGCAAAACGAATAGTGTGGGGAAAATTTACAAACTGTGGTCAAACATGTATAGCTCCTGATTTTTTAATTGTAAATAAAAAAATAAAAAACGATTTAATTAAAGAATTAATTGCCCAAATTATTAAAACCTATAGTGATGATGTTATAAAATGTGAAGAATATGGAAGAATTATTAGTGATAAACACATGAAATATCTTAATTCATTGCTCAAGAACGAAAAAATATTGCATGGTGGTAAATTTGATATGAATAGTAAGTTTTTTGAACCAACAATAGTAGAAGTTGAAAATTTAGATTCTAAAATAATGGAAGATGAAATATTTGGACCAATATTACCTATTATTGAATATAGTGATTTTAAAGAGGTTGATGAATTAGTAAATAAATATTCACATCCTTTAGCATTATATATTTTTACTAACAGAAGTGAATTTGGAAAAAAATTTTTAGAATCTCACCCATTTGGAGGTGGTGCTATTAATGATACTGTTATGCATATAGCAAATGATAGACTGCCTTTTGGAGGAGTTGGACAAAGTGGTATGGGAAAATACCATGGAGAATCAACATTTGATACATTTTCTCATTTCAAGCCATACATTTCTAAGCCTCTATGGATAGATCCTCCATTGAGATATCCTCCTTTTAAAAATAAGATAAGTTTCTTAAAAAAAATATTAAATTTAATTTCATAAAATGAAGAATGAAAAATCGGTTTCTGACGCTATAAAATATCGTAGGTCTGTAAGACTTTTTAATAATGATGACATCGACCCTGAGAAAGTTAAAAAATGCTTATTTAATGCAAGCTTAGCCCCCAACAGTAGTAACCTTCAATTATGGGAATTTATTCATGTTAGCGATAAAAAAATTCTAAAGAAATTATCAAAAGCTTGCTTTAATCAAAATGCTGCTAAAACGGCTAATCAATTAGTTGTTATTGTTGTAAGAAAAGATCTTTGGAAAGAAAGAGCTCAATGGAATGTTGATGTTATTACAACGCAATCAAAAAATAATGAAATTTCTAAAAAAAGATTAAAACAAGCGCATGCTTATTATAAAAAAATTATTCCAACATTATACACAGATTTTTTTGGTATTATCGGATTAATTAAAAGTATAATATTTCAAACTATTGGATTGTTCAGACCAACCATGAGACAGGTTACAAGTTCAGATACAAGAATTGTTGCTCACAAAAGCGCTGGATTAGCAGCTCAAAACTTTATGTTAAGTATGTCAGGAATTGGTTATGACACTTGTCCTATGGAGGGATCAGATACTTTAATGGTAAAAAACATATTAAATCTTCCATATAAATCTGAAATAAATATGGTTATAGGGTGTGGAATTAGAACAAAGGAAGGGATTTATGGAGATCAATTAAGAGTTCCTTTTAAAGATGTATATCGTTATATTTGACAAATTTTATTAATGAACACATCTCTTTTCAAAGAAATATGTAGTACTTATGCTACAGGAGTTACTATAATAACCTCTAAAGACAATAATATAGATTATGGATTTACAGCTAATTCATTTACATCTGTTTCTATTGATCCATTATTAGTTTTATTTTGTTTAAACAAAGAAGCTAAATCAAATATCCCTTTAAAAAAAAATAGTTTTTTTAATGTAAGTATCTTAAGTAATGTTCAAAAAGATATTTGTTATCAGTTTGCTAATAATAAATTAAGTCAAAAAGAAAGGTTTAGTGGAGTTGAAACAACTAAATCCAAAAATAATGTAAAAATAATATCAAATTCTTGTTCTTTTCTTGAATGTAAAATAACAGACGTAATAAGTGCTGGAGATCATTTTATATATATTGGTAAATGTTTAAGTGGTGAAATAAATAAATCTAATTTAAATCCTTTAATATATCATAAAGGAAAAACACTATAAATTATCTAATCCCTCTTTTAACCAATTTAAGTATTTGTCTTTAGAAGTATACTGTATTGGTTTATTAAGTATTCTTAAATTATTATCTAAGAGTACATAATACGGTTGCGAAGCACTTTTGAAGTTAATTGCTTGAAAAGTAGCTCCCTTCTCTCCTACTGTTTTAATAATTTTTTCTTTACCAGACTTGTATTTTAATGTGATGAAATCTTTAACATCTAACTCCTTTCTATCGTCTACATACAGAGATATTAAAACAAAATTATCATTAATCAAACTATAAACTTCAGGATCAGTCCAAACGTTTTCTTCGATCCTTCTGCAATTTACACATGCCCATCCTGTAAAATCTAATAATATTGGTTTGTTTTGAGATTTAGCGTAACTAAGACCTGAATCAAAGTCTTTAAAGCATGTAAAGCCCAAAGGACAATCATTTGATTTACTATAAATAGAATAAAATGCAGGAGGAGTAAAACCACTTAACATTCTAGCTTTATCAGAACCGTTTTGTAACAAAGCTGGAAATAGATAAACTGAAAATCCTAAAACAAAATAACCTAGAATAAGATTAAATTTTGATGTTACAACATTTTTACTCTCATGAGGGAATTTATATAAACCTAATAAATACAAGGACAAAGAAAAAGAAATCAATACCCATATTCCAATAAAAACTTCTCTTTTAAGTATCCCCCAATGTTCAACTAAGTCGGCATTAGACAAAAACTTGAATGCAAAACCTAATTCTAAAAAACCTAAAATTACTTTAAAGGTATTCATCCATCTCCCAGATTTAGGAAGAGTAGTTAGCAAATTTGGGAATAAGGCAAAAATTGTAAATGGTAAAGCTAAAGCAACTCCAAAACCTAACATCCCTATGGTTAACTGAATTGCGCCACCTTGAGATGAAATTGAACCAACTAACAAAGAACCTAAAATTGGACCAGTACAGGAAAATGATACTAGTACCAAAGTTAATGCCATAAAAAAAACTCCTATGTATCCACCTATAGAGTTAGATTTTGAGTCAATTGAATTAACCCATTTTGAAGGAATTGTTATTTCATAGAAACCAAAAAATGAAAACGCAAACAAAATAAAGACTACGAAAAAGAAAATATTCAATCCCGCATTTGTTGATATACTGTTTAATATTTCTGGATCAATTGAATCAAGAAAATGAAAAGGAATACTTAAGGACAAATAGATACCAACTATAAATAGACCGTATATTATTGCATTGAACTTGGAATTCTGTTCAGATTTGTTACTTGTAAAGAACGAAACAGTCAATGGAATCATTGGAAAAACGCATGGTGTAAGAAGTGCTAATAAACCACCTATAAATCCAAGTATAAATAGATTTAAATATGAATTAGAAGTCAAAGCTGAACTATCGTTAATTGTAGATAATAATTCCGTGTTTTTTAAATCAATTGCTAATGCATTGTTGTTTTCATAGATATCGGATGTTAAATCTACATTTTCAATAGCTAATGTTGATCCGTCAAAATTAAAAATAAGATTTGCTTCTCTAAAAATACATACAACGTCGTCACAAGCCTGATATGCAATTACAGCAGGTATATTATCAATAATTTTATTAGTCTCAATTAATTGTGTGAAAGTTGATTGATTTTCAAAATAAGATTGTTCAATCTGAAAAATAGGATCAAATTTTGTTATTGATTGAGACTCACTAACATCTCCAATTAATTTAATGGATTGTGATTTATTATCAAAAATAAACTCTGTTGGAATCGCTCCCCCAGATAATAAGTTCTGTGAATATAACCTCCACTTGTTCTGAATGTTAGCTGTAGTAACTAGTTCAAAAGTGTTTTCAGAAATCTTTTTTACCTTAGTCTCAAAAGTTATTGGATCTTGAGAATAACCAAGAAAACTTAGAGTTAAAAATAATATTACTAAAAAATTATTTTTCAAAGAATGATATTTTTAAATTAGAATCAGTGTCATTATACTTTCTTTTATCAAATCTTATGCCAATTACCCATAAAATATGATCTTGATCAGTTAGCACATATTGTTTATCTTTTTCAAATTTAGACAGCTTATTGTCTTTTAATAATTTAGACACTAATTTTTTTCCATTCATCCCTGTTGGATAAATCAAATCACCGGGTTGACATTTTCTGATTATTAAAGGAAAATTAATTTGATCTTTAATTAAGTATAAAGATTTTTTGTCATTAACGTAATTACCTTCTTCTACTAGGATATTTTCTGGAAACAAGAAATCATTTTGGTTATTATAAAAATAATCTATTTTAATATTTTTAGTATTTTTTTTAATTATTAGATGTGTCCTATTGCTTAAAATAGAATATAGTTTAGAAGTAATAATTTTTCCAGTTTCAGCCTTACATAAACTAACAATTTGATCTGTGTTTTTAAATCCATAATCAGTAAATAAATTAAAAATCATTACACTTGACAAATCTTTAAGTGCTGTTTTTAAGATTAAAATTTCATCATTTTTAGTTTTAAAATTAATGGACTTAAAATTTTCTGTATGTTCTTTTAAGATTAAATTAGATTCATTTAGACGAACTAAGGTTTTAGAAAAGTTACTTGTAAAATTAGAATCAATATCAATAAAGACTGGAACTAACTTATTACGAATTTTATTTCTCAAATAATCGTTTTTTAAGTTAGAAGAATCTTCTCTCCATTTAATATTATTATCATTAGCATAATCAATTATTTGAGATTTATTAAAGGGCAGTAAAGGTCGAACTACTTTATTATTAATTGAATTTATACCAGTAAGACCATCAATTCCAGTAGATCTAGTTAAATTAATCAAAAATGTTTCTATAGAATCATTTAAATGATGAGCAGTTAATATAAAATCATATTTATATAACTCAAGTAATTCATAAAACCAATCATACCTTAATTTTCTAGCAGCCATTTGGACTGAATGCTTAGGTATATTAATATTAAAATCTTTTATATAAAACGGGACAGATATTTTATTGCATAAATTTTCAACAAAAAAACTATCATCATCACTTTCTTTATGCCTCAATTTAAAATTACAATGTGCAACTCCAATTTTATAATTCATTTTATTTAAAAGGTGCAAAAGAACCACGCTGTCAATACCTCCACTAACACAAACCAATAATTTTTTGCCATGTAAAAAAGACAAATCATTATCAATGTGTTTATTAATTAGATCTAACATTCTTAACAATATTACATTAAAAAAGTATATAAATTAAGTTAATGATAAAATCATTGCTTTACCTTTTAACAAGCATTCATCATATTCGTTTACCGCTTTTGATTTAGCAGTAATAGCACTACCTACATGAAAAGACAAGTGTTTACTCTCAGAATCATATATAAGTGACCTTATAACTACATTAAAATCAAAATTACCATAAGGATCTATAAAACCAACAGCTCCACTGTAAAGCCCTCTTTTTGTTTCCTCAAGTTCATCAATTATTTTCATTGCTTTAACTTTAGGAGCTCCAGTCATACTGCCCATTGGAAAACTACCCTCAATTATTTTACTAATTTTCAAAGAAGAATCAACTTTAGATTCAATTGTAGAAATCATTTGATGAACTTGTTTAAAAGGATAAACCTCACATAATTCCTTAACCTTAACAGAACCTGGTTTTGAAAATCTTGACATATCATTTCTTACTAAATCTACAATCATTATATTTTCAGACCTTTCTTTAGGATCAAGGCTTAAATTATCCTTTAATTTTTTATCAATAACAAAATCTATATCTCGTCTACTTGTACCTTTAATGGGTTGACTAATTAGTTTGTTATTATTTCTTTTTAAATATCTTTCTGGTGAAGAGCAAATTAAATGTAATTTTTTGTTTTTAAAATAAACACTCATTGGAGATTTAGATATTTTATTAAGATTTTTATAAACGTAAAGTGGATTTATTTTAGCATGTTCACTAAACCACTCAAAACAAAAGTTAGCTTCATATACATCTCCTCTATTAATATGGTTTTTTAATACATCTATCTTATTTAAATATTGTTCTTTATTAAGTTTTTGGCTTAGTGTAGGAGGATTAAAAGGATTGTTTTCATTTTTACAATTCAAACTATTAATAGTGTTCCAATCTTCAATAATTAAATTAGATTCTAAATACAAAGCTTCAACATAATCATTTTTAATGATCCATATTTTTTTTGGCTGATAAAAATATAGATTAGGTAAGTTAAAATTGTCAGGATTATTACTTTTTAAATTTTCAATCTCATTTTTTAAATCATAATTTAAATATCCGAATACCCAGTCATCAACTTTTTTTAAATAATTATCCAGTTTCTGTGTGGAATTATTTTTTGTAAAAGGTATCTCCGACTCCAATTCAACAGCACATATGCACTCATATTGTTTAATATTAGAACTGTAGTTGTTTGAATTTAAAAATGAAGAGTAAGTAAACTTATTTGACCACTTTAATAATTTATCTCTAAAAAGATTTAAATCTTCAAGTTTAAATTTTTTAGAAAATCTTTTCAATTTTTTTTTCTTCAAATTTACTTAATTGTTTTTTTTAAAATATATTTTGTTTGTTAAATATTTTTGTAGACATTTACAATGTGATTAACAATAGATATTTTAATTTTTCTTTAAACGCATCGGCAACCCGTCGTGCCCGCCCTTTTGGGTATATATCTATTTAGGAAACTAGGTGAGTCCAGTTTCATTTCAATTCATTCTTAACTAAAATTTTAACATCTTGGACATTACTGTTGCTTCTTTGAAGCATATAAAATATTGTGATATTATATCAAAATCTATTAGTTCTTCAGCAAAAACTAGAGGAACAGGAATAGCTTTAAGATCACCCGAATACATTAGAAAAAAAATTGAAAATGGCAACGCTGTTATTGCAATCAAAAAAAATGATTTTGCTGGATTTTGTTATATAGAAATATGGGGGCATGGAAAATATGTTGCTCATTCAGGACTAATAGTTAATCCATTATTTAGAGGAAAAGGACTTGCGAAAAAAATTAAGAAATTAACATTTGAACATTCAATCAATAAATATCCAAACGCTAAGATATTTGGAATTACCACTGGCTTACCAGTTATGAAAATAAATTATCAATTGGGATATAAACCAGTAACTTTTTCTGAGTTAACAAGCGATGAAGAATTTTGGAAAGGATGTCAAACATGTAAAAATTACGACGTATTAAACAGAACAAATAAATCCATGTGTCTTTGCACAGGGATGCTTTATGAACCAAAAAATAAATCATGAAAAAAATAGTACTTGCTTACAGTGGAGGATTGGATACCTCATATTGCTTAAAAAAATTATCAATTGATAATGAGGTTCATGCAGTTAATATTAATACTGGAGGTTATACAATTGAAGAATCTAATAAAATTAAAGAAAAAGCTATAAAATTAGGTGCTTATTCATTCACATCTATAGATGCAGTTGACTTATTTTACAATACAATAATTAAATATTTAGTTTTTGGAAATGTATTGAGAAATAACACTTATCCCCTATCAGTAAGTTCTGAAAGAACAATTCAGGCTATGGAAATAGTAAATTATGCTAAAAAAAACAAAGCAACTCACATAGCTCATGGAAGTACAGGTGCAGGAAATGATCAGGTTAGATTTGATACTATATTTCAAATACTTGCTCCAGAAATAAAAATATTATCTCCAATAAGAGATTTAAAACTAACAAGAGAGGAAGAAATTGATTTTTTAAATCAGCAGGGAATAAAATTATCTTGGGAAAAAGCAAAATATTCAATCAACAAAGGGCTCTGGGGAACAAGTGTAGGTGGAGATGAGACTTTGACTTCAGATTTAAAATTACCTAGTAAAGCGTATCCAGGAAGTTTAAAAAATAAAAGTTCTAAAGAAATAACCCTAACATTTAAAAATGGAGAAATAAGTGGAATAAATGGAGAAAAATATGATCCAGTTACATGTATTGAATTAATTTCAAAACAATGTAACGATTACTGTATTGGAAGAGATATTCATGTTGGTGACAGTATAATTGGAATTAAAGGAAGGGTAGGATTTCAAGCGGGCGGACCTATGTTGATAATTAAATCCCATCATCTTTTAGAAAAACACACATTAACAAAATGGCAACAGTTCCAAAAAGATCAGCTTTCTAATTTTTATGGAATGCACTTACACGAAGGTCAATACTTGGATCCTGTTTTAAGAGATATTGAAAGTTTTCTTCAAAGCAGTCAAATAAATGTGAATGGAGATGTTCATATTACATTACACCCTTTCAGATTTGAGTTAAATGGAATTTGTTCTAAAAATGATTTAATGAACAGAGAATTCGGAACATATGGGGAAATTAATAATAAATGGTCTGCAGATGATGCAAAAGGCTTTATAAAAATAGTTTCAAATCAAAACAAAATACATCAGTATGTCAATAAAAAATAAAATTAAAGTAGGTATAGTTGGAGCATCTGGATATACCGGAGGAGAACTCTTAAGACTATTAGTTCATCATGAAGGTGTTGAGATAGTATTTGCATACAGTACAACTAACAATGGTAAATTAGTTAGTGATGTGTACTCTGAACTAATTGATGAGATTAATATTGAATTTACTAATACAATCAAAGAAAGTGATGTAATTTTTCTATGTCAAGGTCATGGAAAATCGTATGATTTTTTATTAACAAGTTCAATTAATCAAAAAACTAAAATTATTGATTTAAGTCAAGATTTTAGATTAGAGAAATCTATTACAATAGGAAAAAATACAAGAAAATTTACTTATGGGTTACCTGAATTACAAAAAAACCTGATTAAATCCTCAAAAAATATAGCAAACCCTGGATGTTTTGCCACGGCACTACAATTAGCTTTATTACCGTCAATTAATTCAAACATTATAAATGGTGATATACATTCAAACGCAATTACTGGAAGCACTGGGGCTGGAATAATACCATCTAACACTACTCATTTCAGTTGGAGAAATAACAATGTTTCGTCTTATAAAGAATTTAATCATCAACATCTTGATGAAATTAAATATACATTCAATAAAAAATCTATAAAAAAATATAATTTAAACTTCATTCCCTTAAGAGGGAGTTTCACAAGAGGAATTTTTTCAACAAATTATTTTAATTGTGAATCTAAAATAAATGATGTTAAGGAGATTTATAAGCAATTTTATTATAACCACCCCTTTATAATCATTTCTGAAAATGAAATCAATTTAAAACAAGTAATTAATACTAATAAGTGCATTCTTCACTTATCA
>Ga0228634_1001624_pt1 | contig 12567 bp, 11 predicted proteins | sample 42DmetaG_FD_190063 | JGI IMG/M metagenome (GOLD analysis project Ga0228634, IMG submission 190063) | Seawater microbial communities from Monterey Bay, California, United States - 42D | ecosystem: Environmental > Aquatic > Marine > Coastal | place: USA: California | collected 2016-09-27
TTTCATCGATCGACACGACGATAAACACGGCCCGCTGTTAAACAAAGGGCCGGTCATTAAGGTTAATGCGAATCAACGCTATGCCAGTAACTCGCACTCTGTGGCGCTGTTTAAGTCCTTGTGCATTAAGGTTGGCGTCACGCCTCAGTTGTTTGCTATGCGCGCCGATATGGCCTGTGGCAGCACAATAGGCCCAATCACTTCGGCATCATTAGGGATTGAGACCGTTGATGTTGGCGTCCCGACCTTTGGTATGCATTCTATCCGAGAACTCGCAGGGTCAGACGACGCCCCAGCATTGGCAAAGGTCGTGGCGGCTTTTTTTGCGCGCTAGCGGGTTTGTTTCTTAATGTCTCTGACAATAAAGCGGGCGGGGCTGATAATTTCGGCCTCCGCTGCATCGAGTGGTAATGGTTCTCTGCAGATTAGGCTGGCAAGGTATTCTGCGCTCAGTGGGCATGTCGCAACGCCATTAGACCCGTGGCCAACATTCACAAAAAGCCCCTCTTGATAGGCTGTTTCGGTGGGTATTTCGGCCTTCGCATTTCTGCGCAGAGCTGCCAAATCTGCAACGACAGCCTCTACCGCCGGCGCTCTGCCTACAACGGGTAAAAAATCTTCTCCAGCGCTGCGCATCGCAACCAGCGATTGCCCCTCGTTGGGCGCCTGAGTGACTGCCGGCGCCGCTGCACCGTCTTGCATCCTACTGAGAGGTTTGGTGAAAACAGCGGCTATTCCTGCCAAATTTTGGTCATCATCGAGTGCATTTCGCTCGCGCGTCGCAAGCGACTCGCTACCGGTTCGATAGCTCGCGGCGATTAGTTGGGTGCCATTGTGTGCTGGGAAAAGGCTGCGCTCGCCACTTACAACGCAGCGAAGCGCAGCTGAATCTGTTTCGGCTTTTATCAAGCTTGCTTGTCCACGTGCAGTGTTCAGACGTAGGCCCAAATCGGGCGCGAGAGAGTCTATAGCGTGCGAATTACACAATACAACAGTCGCCGCTTGATACCGATTACCCCTCGCATCGGTCGCAATCCAATGTCTCGGCTTGCCTGTCACCGCATCGGCTGCTTCTGCACTTATGCTTATAATTTCGCTATCGAATTGCGGGACAATTCTCTTCTCAAATGCGAGAAGGTTCTGCGCGAGGGTGTGTGGATCGAGCCAACCTGCGCCTTCGAAATACCAGCCGCCTTCGGTAACCTCAAGTCCTGCGAGAGCGGAGGTCGCGTCGGCGTTCACAGGCCTAACGATGCGCGGGTCATACAGCGCGCTAACTAGTTCAGGGGTGAGCGACTGTTTTTTATTCAACGCCCCGGACAATTGCACGACACCTGTTGGATGCCACGCGGTTATGGCTGCCTGTCCCGATGCGTCTAGATGGGCGTAGAACCTTCGTGCAGTCGAATAGGCGTTGAGAAAGAAGCTTGCACCGCTCTCCGCCGAGCGGAAAAGTCTGGGTCTTAAAGCCAATTGCGGAATCCCCGAGGCGCCGGACATTGGCCGCGGCGCCGAATCGATTAGCTTCACTGTCAAACCTCGTCGACCGAGCGCAACAGCGGTGCTGCACCCGGCAAGCCCCGCGCCAATCACCAGCACATCGTAGCCACCGTTGGCTGCTCCAGACTGACTTGTCCCGTTTTTAGGCTGAACGGTGGCCGATAAATTCGGGCGGTTTTCGACAGCATTGGCGCGGGAAGGCACAGGAGCGTTCGCGCCGAAAAGGGCGGGAGAATTTGAAGCAGGTTTTTCAAAAACCGCGCTAAGGCTATGTCTTTTCTTGCCAAAGCCCGCGCGTTTGGTAACGCTGAACCCCGCCTCGATGAGCGCGCGCCGTGCGCTGCCGGCAACGCTGTAGCTTGTCGCTGTCGTGCCTTCTTTGCTGTGCAACGCCATGGCGCGCGCAATCTCTAAATCCCAGAGACTAGGGTTTAGCGCGGGACTAAATCCGTCCAGATACCACGCGTCTATTGTTGTCTCTTGGCTTCTGGACATGGCGCTGATGCGCTGCAAAGCGTCGCCATAGTGGAGATCGAGCGTTACGTCATTACCGAAATAGAGTCGGTGGCAGCCGGCGCTATGTTCCGGATACTGCCTAAGCAGCTGAGCTGAGTATGCCGCTAGATCTGGCCATTGCTCGAGCGCGCGCGTAAGGTCGGCATGCGTGAGGGGGTGCTTTTCGAAGGCAACGTAATGCAGCCGGTGAGGTTTACTGTGCGCCTGCGTCCAGCGCTGTAGCGTTTCGAGAAAATTAAGTCCGCAGCCAAAACCGAGCTCTGCGACAGTAAAGCAGTCGACAACGCGTTTCGCGGACTCGTAAGCCTCATGCCAGCGCTGCGTTATTCGGTTGCCATCCAAAAACAGGTAACGGCTTTCGGCTTGTGCGCCTTCGGAGGAATGATAGGTGTCGTCAAAATCCAAAGAATAGGGCAGGCCAGTGTCGAGCCAAGACAGCTGTGCATTGGCTACGATCAGAGTAGCAGGCTGTTTGGAGGTCTCACCTGCGGGCGTATTGTTTTCTGATGCCATTCGGTTTTTTGCCGCGCGAAAAAGAATAGCACCAGTTTACCACGTCACAAGCGCAGCTCGCGTTCGTAACTGCTGTCAATTTCGAGTAAAATGCCTAGCTTGATAGTCGCCGTAGTTTAGAATTTTCGGAAGCTCACCATGTTAGAAATCAATGCGCATTTGACCCAGCTCCGCGACCTTCGCGCTCGAACCGAGACGCTAAGGGGGTATCTTTGACTACGAAACTAAGCGCGAAAGGCTAACTGAGGTTGAGATGGAGCTCGGCGAAGCAGCCGTTTGGGACAAGCCAGAGTATGCCCAAGCGCTCGGTAAAGAGCGCTCCGCATTAGAGGCCGTGGTGAAAACCATAGACGGTCTGGAGGGCAGTCTGGGGGATATCGAAGACCTGCTGGCACTGGCCAGTGAAGAAAACGACACTGAACTGTTTGAAGAGGCTAAGAGTGACCTCGCCATTCGCACGGCAAGTCTCGAAGCGCTCGAGTTTAGACGCATGTTCTCCGGTCCGATGGACTCTAACAACGCGTTTCTCGAGATTCAAGCAGGCTCGGGCGGCACCGAGGCGCAGGACTGGGCCGAAATGATCCTGAGAATGTATCTGCGCTGGGCCGAAGCTAAGGGTTTCGATGCCGAAGTGCTCGAGGTCTCCGGCGGCGAAGTCGCTGGCATCAAAAGCGCCACGTTGCATATCAAAGGGGAGTTTGCTTTTGGTTGGTTGAGGACAGAAACGGGCGTGCATCGACTTGTGCGAAAATCCCCTTTCGACTCAGGAAGTCGTCGACACACCTCGTTTGCCTCGGTATTTATAGCGCCCGAAATCGACGACGATATCGAAGTGGAACTCGATATGTCTAAAGTGCGCGTAGACACCTATCGCTCGAGCGGCGCAGGCGGTCAGCACGTGAACAAAACAGATTCCGCCGTGCGCCTAACGCATGAGCCGAGCGGCATTGTGGTTCAGTGCCAAAGCCAGCGCTCGCAGCACAAGAATAAAGACGCCGCGATCAAACAGCTCAAAGCAAAGCTCTACGAGATGGAAGAGCTTAAGCGTAAAGACGCAGCGAAAGATGTAGAGGAGTCTAAAGCAGACATCGGCTGGGGAAGCCAGATTCGCTCTTACGTGCTCGACCAGTCACGCATCAAAGATCTGCGCACAAACGTCGAGGTGAGCAACACCGGCGCCGTGCTCGATGGTGGTCTCGACAAATTCATCGAAGCAAGTCTCAAGATGGGGCTATAAACGCTTACTAACGCTTAATTTTCATAACACCGGACAACATGCCGGTCTCAATAAGACAGACGCAACTATGACTACAGATCAGACTGACAACGCTAACGTGGATGCCCATGATGAGAATAAGTTAATCGCGGCACGACGCGAAAAACTTTCTGCGATTCGCGAGAAGCGCATTGCGTTTCCTAATGACTTTACGCCAACGGCGAGTTCAGAAAAACTGATTGCGCAGTACGATGCAAAAGACAAAGAGGCCCTCGCAAGCGAGGCGGTTCAGGTGGCGGTTGCTGGGCGCATAATTCGCATGCGCGGCCCTTTCACTGTGATTCAAGACGGGGCTGCGCAGATGCAGCTTTACATGAACAATAAATCGCTCCCGGAAGAGTTAGTCGAGGAGTTTAAGGCATTAGATCTTGGCGACATCATAGGCCTCGAAGGCGAGCTGTTTAAAACAGGCAAAGACGAGCTCACAATCCGCGTTGCGAGTTTTCGCCTCTTAACCAAGTCGCTCAGGCCACTGCCGGATAAGTTTAAAGGACTGACTGATACCGAAATGCGCTATCGCCAGCGTTATGTCGACCTAATAGTGAACGAGGAGTCGCGCCGAATATTCACCATGCGCTCGAAAATCGTACGCTGCATACGTGACTATTTCGAGGCGCATCAGTTTATGGAGGTCGAGACGCCAATGATGCAGGTAATTCCGGGTGGCGCCACGGCAAGACCTTTTGTCACGCATCACAACGCACTCGATCAAGACATGTTTTTACGGGTAGCTCCAGAGCTATATCTCAAGCGTTTGGTTGTCGGTGGCTTTGATCGCGTCTTCGAACTCAATCGCAACTTTCGCAATGAAGGGCTTTCTACACGTCATAATCCTGAGTTCACCATGCTCGAATTTTATCAGGCCTATGCGCAGTACACGGATCTCATCGATCTCACTGAAGATTTATTTAAAACGATAGCCGAAACGGTTCTCGGTACAACAATGGTGCGCTACCAGGGATCCGAATACGATTTCTCAAAGCCTTTTGCGCGCCTCTCAGTGGTCGACGCCATCAAGAAATACTGCGGTGTTACAGACGACGCTGCGTTTGCAACTAAAGAGTCGCTTATGGCGCTTGCCGATAGTTTCGACGTGCATTACGACAAGGCGTGGGGTAAGGGCAAGATTCTGATGGAGATTTTCGAAGAGAAAGTCGAGGCCGAACTCGATCAACCTACCTTCATTACAGAATACCCAATCGAGGTTTCGCCGCTAGCGCGACGCAATGAGGATAATCCAGAGATCACCGATCGTTTCGAACTTGTTATCGGTCGACGCGAATTGGCCAACGGTTTTTCTGAATTAAATGATTCCGAAGACCAAGCCGAGCGTTTCAGGGCGCAGGTTGCGCAGAAGGACTCGGGCGATAACGAGGCTATGCACTATGACGAAGACTATATTCGAGCCTTAGAATACGGCATGCCACCGACGGCAGGTGAGGGTATTGGAATCGACCGACTCGTCATGCTGTTTACCGATAGCGCATCGATTAAAGATGTTCTGTTGTTTCCACACATGCGTCCGCTGCACGCGCAAGACTAGCGCTTCGGGCGCGCGATGAGCACTCTTGGTTTTTATGATGGTTTGAGTGAGGCGATGCCGCAGGAATGGCTAGCGAGCCTTGCGGCATTGCCTGGGCAGAGCGAGGCGAGCGTAGTGGCTCTGCTGGCAAAGATCGAGCGTAGTCTGAAAGCTGAATCTGACGCGGGATATTTGATTTACCCAGGCCTGAATGAAGTTTTTTCGGCATTAGTGAAAACATCGCCGGCGCGGGTTAAAACCGTAATACTCGGCCAGGATCCGTATCACGGGGGTCAGGCGCACGGGCTTTGTTTCTCCGTGCGACGTGGTCATAAAATACCTCCCTCGCTGCGCAATATTTTTAGCGAACTTGCAGACGATACAGATGTCCTCGAGCCAGTAGAGGGCGATCTGAGCGAGTGGGCGGGTCGAGGAGTATTGCTGCTGAATAGTGTTTTAACGGTGAGGGCGGGGGATGCAGGCTCTCATGAAACGCTTGGCTGGGGACAGTTAACGGATCTGATCATGCAGGTGGTCGCGAAAGACTCTCGGCCTTGTGTGTTTATTCTCTGGGGCAAGTTTGCTGCAAGTAAGAAAAAATTCATCGATGCGACGAGGCATCTCGTTATCGAGAGTCCGCATCCTTCGCCGCTGTCTTCGTATCGAGGCTTCTTCGGCAGCAAGCCCTTTTCTCGATGCAATCAATTTCTGCGTGAGCGAGGCAGAGGAGAGATTGACTGGTCGCTTTGAACTCAGTCTTCTCTCGATAAAGTATTAATTTTAGGAGTCAGTAAATGAGTGAGCAAACTTGTATCGTTGTCGGCGCGAGCCATGCCGGCACGACCTTAGCCCTGCAGCTCCGCCGAGAGGGATGGGAGGGTAAGATTTTACTCATCAGCGAAGAAGATGAGTTGCCCTACCATCGTCCTCCGTTGTCTAAAGAACTCCTCGCGGGTAAAAAGACGCTAGATGAGATCCGTCTCCGGCCTGCAAAGTTGTTTACTGATAATGACGTTGAATTGATGCTCTCCACCCGAGTAGAGAAACTCGACAGAGACGCAAAAATCGTACTCTTATCCGATGGCAGTTCTCGTCAGTATGACAAGCTTGCTATCTGCACTGGCGCCACTGTGCGCACGCTACCCGGCAGCGAGAAATTCGATAACGTGTTCACGATTCGCAATGCAGCCGATATCGAAAAATTCCGGCCGCTGGCGACTCCGGATCGAAAGGTAGTCATCGTGGGCGGTGGGTATATTGGGCTCGAGGCAGCTGCTGTTTTATGCAGCATGGGGCTCGAGGTGACCGTTATCGAGGCGGCGAAGCGCGTTCTTGAGCGCGTAACAAGCGAAGTAATGTCAGCGTATATGACACAGCTTCATACCAGTAGGGGAGTGACGATCGTTGCCAATACGATGGTCAGCGAACTACGGGGTCACGGCTCGGTGGAGTCTGTTGTTTGCGCAGACGGTTCGGAGTATGAGGCTGACTTTGTTATCGCCGGAATTGGTGTAATTCCCAACGTTGGCCTGTGTGAAGAGGCCGGGCTCGCCACCGACCGCGGCGTGCTGGTTGATGAAAATGCCCAAACAACCGATGCGAATATTTACGCGGCAGGTGACTGTGCGCGGCATCCGAGTGCGCTCTATCGCCGTCCACTGCTGCTCGAGTCAGTTCAGAATGCCACGGATCAGTCGCGCGTGGCCGCAGCGAATATTTGCGGCAAGGTAATCGCCTACGACGCAGTGCCTTGGTTCTGGTCAGATCAGTATGAGATTAAACTGCAAATGGTCGGTTTGAGCGATGGCTTCGATGAGCTTGCCATTCGCGGCACGCCCGAGGTCGGGAGTGAAAACGGCTTTGCGCTATTTTACTTAAAAGACGGTGTGGTCATCGCTGCTGACTGCGTTGGGCGACCGAAGGAATTTATGTTGGCGAAAAAACTAGTCAAAGACCGCGCAGCGGTCACTGCCTTGCGCTTAGCCGACGAGTCGATTGAGGTTGCCGCGCTTATTGCCGTGTAGTGCCAATGTGAAGCGCCAATGTGATACGTCAATGTAAAGCGTCGATGTGCAGCGGCTGGGCTTAGCGGCTGGGTTTAGTCACCGACGTAGATGCAGCCACTGGTGCAGGTTTCGCGTATTTCGACCTCGCACAGCTGAGGCAGTACGGGTTTAAGCTCTATCCAGATCCAGCGCGCAAGGTTTTCGCTGGTGGGGTTCTCAAGGCCTGGTATGTCATTGAGATAGTAGTGATCGAGGCGCTCGAGAATAGGTCGAAACGCCGCCTTAATATCTCCAAAGTCCATCACCCAGCCCGATTCTTCGCCAACCTCACCCTGAACGCTAATCCTAACGACGAACGAATGGCCGTGGAGCCGAGAGCATTTGTGCTCTGGGGGCACGTTAGGTAGCCGGTGAGCTGCTTCGAAGGTGAACTCTTTAAACAATCGCATAATGTCGGACTTCGTAATCGTGGCATAAGTTAAAGGCAGCCAAACCGGCAACCAAACAAAGAAACAGCGGGCGCTTATTCTAGCGATTTAGCCATTGCCTGTATATCGCAGCGGCGCTGAGCGAGTGGAATTTGGTCGTTGTGTGACCTGCTCTGCGTGAGCTCGTGGGTTTCGCAAAACACGAGAGGGGTTTTATTTAACCCGATGCACACATCTTGTTGACATACCCCCGATAGTCGGTAAAATGCGCCTCTCTCTGTGACACGGGTGATTAGCTCAGTTGGGAGAGCGTCGCCCTTACAAGGCGAATGTCGGGGGTTCAAATCCCTCATCACCCACCAATTTTCGAGCACGCTTTCTCAGCGCTGTTTGAAAGCTGGAACCACGTAGTAGCCGAAGGCGAGCCGAACAACTCGCCTTCATCAGACGGTCGCTACGAGGATATTGCAAGAGTTGCGGACCGGTAGTTCAGCTGGTTAGAATACCGGCCTGTCACGCCGGGGGTCGCGGGTTCGAGTCCCGTCCGGTCCGCCATATTGCTATATATTTTCAGTGCCTTACGACTTAATCCCTGCAATACCTACCAAAAAACATACCAATTGATTCCCTGTCGTATAGCTCTCTTGGGCTTAAATATTAAAAAATCTTTCTTCAATTCCCAGAAAGAATACTCCTTCGGTCAACAACGGCTTGCGAAGTATAGGAATGCTCCTGAGCGTCGACACTTTACTACCAACAAACACCTCTCGATCATCCAGTAACCGCTTGATCTGCATATTCAGGGCCCTCTTTGAAGCGCTAAAGCCTATATTGAAATTCCGCGTGTCAAACGCCTTCAGACCCCACCCTCTAAAACCTCAAAACAGCCTTATCCAGACCCCACCGCCGAGTGTGCACCCACTTGCATAGAAAGGTTCCCTATTTTGCTAGTACATACTATTCTGAACGAGTGATTTGGCATTTCTATAGGAAAAGTTATGAGACTTCTGGGTACTACATTCTTTGCTTTATTTGTTATTGCTTTCGCTGGCACCTCAACTGCTCAGGGTGCGGAGGCTAAGAATCCTCAAGCCGTGGATGTGTTCCATGAGTTTTTATCGGCTTTTACTAACTCGGATGTCGACGGCATTGTTAATTTGTTCTCAGAGGATGCGATCTTTTGGGGCACTGGCTCAATGGAGTTGGTCGAGGAAACCGCTGGTATTCGCTTATATTTTTCTGGATTAAGTAAACGAGCTCCTGGCCAGACGTTGGCTCGGGCCCTGAATTTTTCAATTATGGAATTATCAAGTGATAGTGTTTTAATCTCTGGTATGTGGGAAGTGGTGCCACAGGGTCAAAAAACTGGCACTCCACTCCGTATTAGTATGGCACTTTCTTTACAAGATGGAATTTGGAAGATTGTACAGTTCCATAATTCAGCAATGCCCGGCATGTAGAAACAGAGCTATTCCAAAGCAAGTAGATGGTTTCTACTTATATTTCACCGGCGTATTGGGCTATTTTATCGTGAGATTATGGATTAAAAATAACGAATAATTGAGGTGGTGGCATTGGAAACTAAAACTATATTACTCCTATTATTGACTGGCTTTTTAAGTGTCTTGACTTCATTTACTCACGGAGCCTCTGAATGTGAGCCAGTAGGTGATATTCAATTCATTTGTGGGATTATTGATGCTGAAGATATTATCGAGATACCTAATAGCGAAGTAGTAATCGCTTCAGGGCGCACATCTCCCTCTACAGGGACAATCTACGCAGTTAATAGTCAAAACTTTCAGTCCAGAGAAATATTTCCCCAAAATGCGCTCGAAGCAAGGCTTAACACATCCTTGTATAAAGACTGCCCTTCAGAAGCCACTAGCTTTCAACCACATGGAGTTACTTATAGGCTTGGTGTTGATGGCATTCATACGCTTTATGTCGTGGGGCATGGAGAAAGGGAGGCTGTTGAAGTATTTGAGTTAAATGTAGCTGAGGAGCTTCCCTCGCTTCGATGGGTAGGCTGTATAGTGGCCCCAGACTCAGTTGCCAGATTTAACGCAGTGACCAGTCTTCCCGATGGAGCGATTGCTGTTACTGATCTAAACAGAGCGGGCGGGGCGGTTTGGGAATGGTCTGTTGACTTAGGCTGGCGAATAATTCCAGGAAGTGAAATGGTTGGAGCGAATGGTATTGTTTCTTCCGAAGATGGGGGTTGGCTTTATATCGCCGAGTACTTTGCCAAAAATATCGTAAAGCTGTCTCGTGGGAGAGAAACTCCTCTCTTAGAGCGAAAAAGTGTGGGGTATATGGTCGACAATATTCGTTGGTCTCAGGATGGGGGTACTTTGCTTCTTACTGGGCATGATCGAAAATGCGATCCACAGTTCAACTGCACTATGTCTGACCTGACAAATATTTTGCGGATGAATCCTGTGTCATTGGATACTGAGTCTGTTTTGTTGTGGCGCTCGCTGGATGTTTTTCCAGTTTCGACTGTCGCTATTGAAATTGATGAAGAGATTTGGCTAGGAGGTATTCGTGGCACAGATAGGTTAGTTAGGCATCCGCGGTGATTCGTTTTTAAGGCTTTTCGTAATCGAAATTTAAGTTAGAGACATCCTACAAAGCGGCGCAGACATCGTGGCCTTCTCTGCTCACCCAAGTCTTCTAAAGGGTAGCGGTGTCTCGGGTTTATTGCATAGAGCAGCCGGGCCTAAGCTTGAAGTGCTCGCAAAATCACTTGGCCCAATTACATCGGATCAGTCGGCGATTACCTCTGCATTAATCCAGAGATTTCTACTCTAACATATTTGTTCGCGTCCACCGCTGCGTGAAGAACGCTATTTGAGCGCGCTTGCAGTTAGATATTGCACATTCCGGATTATATGTTGTTAGCAAAATATGCTTGGGGAAAACTGATTTCGCTCACAATGAGGAGAATCTACTCTATGAATATTACTAGTGTAGTATCGCTCGGAGGGCTGACTAACTTGATGGGTTCTATGGGCGAAGAAGCTATCACTTCAGGAATAGAGTGGGATGAAATGTCCCCAAAGCAGAAGGTGATTCGAGAGCAGATTCAGCGTTGGTTTTGGACATTGAACGAGAATAATTTCATACAGAATGAAATGGGTCTTCTTAACGAAGACCTATGGGCGCAAGTTGAAAGATATATTTATGCTCGTTATTCAGAATGCCATCTAAGATCTATTTACAAAGGTATGGTTAGTTACAGGCCATTAATAGACTATATCGATGATTTACCAGACAGGTGCGCCCAATGAAAAAATTAGAAATCAATGACTTCATTCAAATTGCCGGAATGTTTGGTATTATTGGCTCTCTTATTTTTGTGGGCCTCCAAATGAAACAAACGCAGACAATAGCGCTTGGAGAGCAGATACAAGCTAGAAATCAAATGCTCTTAGATAGTCAGCTTATATTTCTAGGCGACAATCATATTGGCAGGGAATTAATGGATAAATCTAATATTGCTGCCCTTAATCCAGAAAATCTCTCAGAGGAAGTCCGTGCAGTATGGCGCCAAATAATTTCCGTGAGAGCCGTGCACTCACAAAACGCGTTTCAGCTATATGAATTAGGTCTTCTGCCAGAAGATGTTTGGCAGCAATCGAAGCAAAGAATTTTGTATCATTGAAATAATTGTCACATTCGGCCTATTTGGCCAACTTTAGTCATTCCCACACTTATAGATTACTTAAATAATTTTCCAGAAGACTGCCTCTCAAATTTTGATTAATAGTAATGCGTGTCTTTGACTTCTTCAAAGCTGCAGCAAATGTGCAAAGGTAGCGTCGAAAGTGCCTACCCAGAGAGCTACCGTCACCAGTTATGATCACTATTCATTCGCCAAAACTCGACAGGCTTTCACATCCACTCTTTTCGGCGCACGGGCTCTGCGTTGCTGCGCTTAGACTCGATCAAATTCACCCAACTATTCATGGCAATAAGTGGTTTAAGCTCAAGCGCAATCTTGATGATTTTCGCGCGCGCGGTAAGCACCGAGTGCTGAGTTTTGGTGGGGCTTATTCAAACCATTTGTATGCACTTGCGGCGGCGGGTAAAGCGTTCGGATTTGAGACAATTGGCGTCGTTCGTGGAGAAATTGTCGAGCCTCTCAATCCGATTCTCGCCTTTGCCGCTGCGCAGGGGATGCAGCTTGTTTCAATGTCACGCGAAGAATATCGCCGAAAAGAGTCGCCAGAGGTGATTTCACGACTGCTAGCGCGATACGGCGATGTAGAAATTATTCCCGAGGGCGGGAGCAATCTTCTCGCGGTCGAGGGGTGCGCCGAAATTGTGCAATACCTTGATTGGTCCGTTTTCGACGAGACGTATGACAGCGTGGGTGCCGAGCCAGCTACGCGCGTTGTGGCCCTGAGCTGCGGCACCGCAACAACGCTTGCCGGTGTTGTACATGGTTTGCAGGGTAGCGACGAGACTAATCGCCAGACACCGCAAGTCTGTGGGGTAGCGGCGCTTCGCGCCGAAGGGTATTTGCGGTCCGAGGCCGCCAAGTGGTTGAACCTTGTGAGTGCTGAGTCTTGTTCGACTGGTGCTAAAAAAGACGCGGCGGTCCGGTGGCATGTCGACGAGCGCTATCATTTTGGTGGTTATGCGAGGCGTACAGCCGAGCTCGATGCCTTTGTCAGCGAGTTCGAAGCGGTCACGCGAATCCCTCTAGAGCCTGTTTATACCGGCAAGCTCTTCTACGCGCTTTGTGACCAGATAGCGAAAGGTGTGTATGCACCGAGGTGTCAAATTATTGCCCTTCAT
>Ga0228634_1001653_pt1 | contig 12446 bp, 11 predicted proteins | sample 42DmetaG_FD_190063 | JGI IMG/M metagenome (GOLD analysis project Ga0228634, IMG submission 190063) | Seawater microbial communities from Monterey Bay, California, United States - 42D | ecosystem: Environmental > Aquatic > Marine > Coastal | place: USA: California | collected 2016-09-27
CATTCCACGCCGCCTCACCCGTGGCCGTCGCCATGTCGATGGACACCGCGCATTCAAAGGCAATCGCACGGGCGGCGGCGGTATCGGCCTTCATCCCCGCCACCATCCGGCGCACATCCGCGTGGTCAAAAATGGCTGTCGCGCCCTTGGGCGTCTGCCCCTGTTTGCGATCTAGCGCATAGGCAAGCGCGTGTTGCGTGGCGGCCTCAGCCACGGACACACCCTGCATCGCCACGCCAAGTCGCGCGTTGTTCATCATGGTAAACATAGCAGCCATGCCTTTGTGTGGCTCACCCACCAGCCACCCCTTGGCACCGTCATATTGCATCACTGCCGTGGGGCAGCCGGCCTGCCCCAGCTTATGCTCAAGGCTCACAACCTTGAGCGTATTAGCGACACCAAGAGTGCCATCCGCATCCGGGATCAGCTTGGGCACCATGAACAGGCTGATGCCTTTGGTCCCCTCAACACCATCGGGCAAGCGGGCCAAGACCAAGTGGCAGATATTCTCAGTCAGGTCGTGATCCCCGCCAGAAATATAGATTTTCTGCCCCGTAATCGCATAAGTGCCATCACCCAAAGGCTCCGCCTTGGACCGCAACGCGCCGACGTCACTGCCCGCTTGCGGCTCCGTCAGGTTCATCGTGCCCGCCCATTCGCCCGAAATCAGCTTGGGCAAATACAACGCCTTCAATTCATCTGAGGCATGATGCTCTAGGGCTTCAATCTGACCTTGGCTCATCAAGGGGATCAAGTTCATCGACAAACACGCGGACCCAATGAACTCATTCACCGCCGTCATCAGCGTGAGCGGTAGGCCCATGCCGCCATACTCTGGGTCTGCGGCCATCCCGACCCAACCACCCTGCGCAATCGCGCCGTAGCCTTCGATAAAACCGGGGGGCATGCGCACTTTGCCGTTTTCAAGCCGCGTGGGATGCGTGTCGCCCACCCGGTTCAAAGGGGCCAAGACATCTGCCGCCATGCGCCCAGCTTCGGACAGAATCGCATCGACCATCTCATCGCCGGCCTCAGCAAAGCGCGCAGTCGCGCTGACTTGGTCAAAACCAACGACCGTGGACAAAAGATGACGAATTTCGGAGACAGGCGGCGTGTAGGACATCGGGCTCTCTTAGGTTGGACGCTTTTCCTCGCGGTGCGCGAGCGGTATGGATGTTTTGGGCAAACCTAGGTCGCCCTTCGGTGGCCAATCAACAACAACGCAGCGTTACATATTTTCAGATGACCGAAATCCTGACCCCAGAGGCAAATGGCCTTGCACGCGCAGCCGCATTTCTGCGCGGTGGCGAGCTCGTGGCCTTTCCAACGGAAACGGTCTACGGCCTTGGGGGTGACGCCACGAACGGCCGGGCCTGCGCCGGGATTTTTGCCGCAAAGGGCCGGCCCAGCTTCAACCCATTGATCGTCCATGTCCCCGACCTTGCAGCGGCTCAAGAATACGCCGCGATTGAGGGGCCATTGCTGCGCCTCGCACAGGCCTTTTGGCCGGGGCCTGTCACGATTGTGGCCCCTTTGCGGGCCGGTCACGGATTGTCCGATTTGGTCTCAGCGGGCCTGCCATCCGTTGCCCTGCGCGTGCCCGCGCATCCACTGGCCCAAGCGTTGCTGCGCGAAACGGGCCGCCCCTTGGCCGCACCATCAGCAAACCCCTCGGGCCAGATCAGCCCAACGACCACCGCCCACGTCTATGCGGGGCTAAACGGCAAGATCGCAGCGATACTGGACGGTGGCGCATGTGCCGTTGGCCTCGAATCGACCATTCTGGGCGGTGATCCCGTCCGGTTAATGCGCGCAGGTGGGCTTGCCGTTGAAGAGGTTGAAGCCCAGCTCGGCCACGCCCTGCCAGAGGACACAACGCCCGGAAAAATCCAAGCGCCGGGGCAACTGAGCAGCCACTATGCACCCGATGCGCCCGTCAGCCTGAACATCACGGATCGGCACGCAGGACGCACGTTGATCGGTTTCGGAGGGGTTAAGGGCGACCTCACTCTCTCCGAGGGCGGTGATCTGGTCGAAGCCGCCTCGCGCTTGTTCGGGGCCCTGCACACGGCAGATGCCCTGGGGCTACCGATTGATGTGGCACCCATCCCGAAGGTGGGCCTAGGCCGCGCGATCAATGACCGACTGACCCGGGCCGCAGCACCCCGCAGTTAACCTTTGGCGTGCGCTTCGATATAGTTGCGCAGCTCTGATGCCTCATGGCGGGCCTCCCGCAGCCCCTCCATCGCAGCGCGCAACTCGGCCTCCGTCTGGGCCAGCTGACCGCTCAACTCTGCTTCGCGCTGTTGCATATGACTGACCGCCTGATCGCGCATTTCTTCGGCGTCGTGTAACGCTTGGGCCATATCTTCCAGCTCGGCCACATCCGATTTCGTCACACGGCTGAACTTGCTCACCAACCACGAGGCGAACCAGCCCAGCACGAAAGCAATAAACAGAATGATGGCAATAGTGGTGACAAATTGCGTGTTATTCATCGGCCGCAGCCTCCTGAGATGGGTCAGCGGTTTCGCCCGCGTCTGGGGCCTCGGTACTTGCGGCGGCCTCAGCCGCCAACGCAGCGGCCGGGACCGGATTTGGGATCAGACGGAATGCGATACGGCGGTTCGCCTCACGGCCTTCTTCGGTCCCGTTATCCTCAATCGGTTGGGTCTCACCGTAACCCACGGCCTGTAGGGCGGCGGGCTCAACGCCCCGATCCACAAGCGCCGACCGCACCGCATCAGCGCGTTGTTGGCTTAGGTTGAGGTTCATTTCCTCACGTCCCTGACTGTCCGTGTGCCCGCCAATCTCAACGCGAATACGGTCGCAATCCTCAAAGGCGGCGGCAAGCTTTTCGACCTGATCCACTGCAGAACTGTCGATGTCGGCAGAACCCGGCTCAAAGGTGATTTTCTTGACCTCCAACACCGCGTTCATCCGCGCGACGCATTCCTCGGGCGTTGGGATATTCGCGGTAGGATCAAGCAATTCATCATAGATGACGGCCACGGAAAAATCTGCACTTTCGCCCAGCTTGGACGACAGGATGCGGGACATGTCTGCGCGGGCCGTGCGCGATCCGGTATCGCCGCGCACCTCAACGGTGCTGGGCTGCACGATTAGCGTGCCGTTGTTGAGATGGCTCAGCGCCTCTAGCCCCGCAAACACACGCGCAGGCCAGCCGTTGGGCAGTTCGGGGTCCTGTCGAGTGGCGATGTAGGTGTCTTCGCTGCCAAAATGCGCACGCGCAAAGCTGAGCACAGCAGCCTCTTGAGCCACATCGCTCAGACGGCCGCGCATTTGCACGATCCCTTCGGGAGACCGGGTCGCCACAAACTCAGGCACCTCTGCTTGGGCGGCACTGCTTTCTGGTTTCGGGGGCAGCACCGAATGCAGCGAAAACACATCAGGCAGGTCGCTTTCCAATTGCCCAATCGTGCGATCAAACGTCGATTGCGGTGTGGTATCGGCCGCAATCAGTGTCACGTCTGCATCCGAAAAGGTGATCGTGCCGCCACCTAAATCGTCCAACGCGGCAATTCCCAACGACACAGCGTCAGCCCACGATGCCGACGGCACGCCAAGCCCAACAACACAGTCCGCCTTGCCCTCAAACCCTACGCCTGCCGCGGCGCGGACGATCTGATCACGGGCTGCATCCGTATCCGCCGAGCAGGCGTCAAACGCCACGGCATCACCATCCTTGGTGAACCGCAGAGTAAACGGAGTAATCACCGGGCGCGGTGCCGAAATCGACATCACCAGTGCGATGCCTGCGGGCGCACGCCGGGCAATTGCCGCCTCTAGCGTTGCCTTTTGCTCTGCGCTGTCGGCGATGGCCGTGATTTCAACCCGGTCTTTTGACACCGATATTTTCGAACGCGGCAGATCGCGAAGACTACGCAACGCGAAATCGACGGCATCAGCCCAGTTTTCGGGTACATCACGTGCAGTTTGCTCAACCATGTCGGTCACAGGCACCTCAGCCCCGAGGTTCGCAAGCCCTTCGGACAACTGCGCGCGACCACCATCAGACGGCACCAAACCAATCAACGAAATGCCCATGTCATTGCGCAAAATCTCAAGCGAGAACCGAGGCGGCGTAATGCTTTCGGGATCGACGACGTCCATCGCATCCACAATCCGACCGCTGCCCACAACCGTGCCCGCTACGGTGATTGCGCGAAAGCGCGCGGCCTCAGACGGGGCGGTGCCGGTGACATTCAGGATCAAACCGTCGGGATAGACCTCAACCCAATCCAGCGCCTCTTGGGCAAACACTTTATCCAGAGCCTGAACCGAGCGGGTTTCGATCCAATCCGCACCAAAATGCGCTGTCCCCCATGCCGCAGCACCCGCAACGGCAAAGCAGGCAGTGGCAATCACTGTTGGCAGGCGTGACATATAAACCGAAGGCTCCCTAGGTGGCCTTCCATTTAGCCCCGGCTGTAGCGCACTGCAATCACAGGAACACAGCTGCGGCGAAAAACAGCGCAGGGATCAGGCCTGCGTCGCGATTGCTGCGAAAGATGCGCAAACAATTGGCAGGGTCCGTGATATCCAGCCGCCCCAGCTGCCACGCCATATGCCAGCCAAACCCCCAAACACCCCCCAGCGCCAGCACAAGACCCAGCACATTAGCTGTCGGCGCAAGCGCCATGATCACCGCAGCCCCCATCAGAAGAACCGTCAAAACAAGGAAAAACCGCAGCCACTTGGGTGAGTTGTCCGCAAACAGTCGCGCAGTGGATTTCACCCCGATCAGTGCGTCATCCTCGCTGTCTTGGTGCGCGTAGATCGTGTCATAAAACAGCGTCCAGGCGATGCCCGACAGGTACAGCAGGATCGGCACCCACCCCACGCTGCCCGTGTGTGCCGCCCACGCTAGCAACGCGCCCCAGTTAAACGCCACGCCCAAAAACACCTGCGGCCACCACGTAAACCGTTTTGCGAACGGATAAATCGCCACAGGGGCCAAGGCCAAAACGCCCAGCGCAATCGCCGTTAGGTTAAACGTGACCAAAATACAGAATGAGATCAGGCACTGCACGACCGCCCACAAAAGCGCCCCTTTGACCGTCACCTGCCCGGACGGAATGGGCCTCGACCGGGTGCGCGCAACTTTGCCGTCGATATCGCGGTCGGTGATGTCATTCCACGTACATCCCGCCCCACGCATCAAAAACGCGCCAATCGCGCAGCACAGCACAATCCACAGATCAAACCACTGCGGCCCGTGGGTCGCCGCTGCCAAGGCCACGCCCCACCAGCACGGCAACAACAACAGCCACGTGCCAATGGGACGGTCCGCCCGAGACAGCCGCAAATAGGGTCGCGTCCACGCCGGGGCACGGGTATCAACCCAGTTGCCCTTGACGGCATCGGCTACCTGCTCTTGAGGTGGGGGCGCAATCTGAGACATCGGGGAGCCTTTCATGGCGCAAAGCAAAGTCAGGGTGTTTGTAGACCAGCCCTTGGGGGAGGCGCAAACAGTCGCGGTCTCCGCGGATCAGGCGCACTACCTTTTTGGGGTGATGCGGCTCAGCGTGGGCGATGTGATCACCGTGTTCAACGGGGCAGATGGCGCGTGGGCTGCCGAAATCGTGGACGCGGCCAAGCGCCGGGGTATGCTTTTGTGCAAGGAACAAACCGCGCCGCAGCACATGCCCCCGGACCTGTGGCTGTTGTTCGCGCCGATCAAAAAGGCGCGCACCGATTTCATCGTGGAAAAGGCGGCAGAATTGGGTGCGGCCCGGATTTGTCCGGTGCAAACACGCTTCACAAATTCCGAGCGTATCCGTCAAGACCGCCTTCAGGCCCACGCGATTGAGGCCGCCGAGCAATGCGGCGGGACTTTCGTGCCGCAAGTCAGCGCTTTGGAAAAGCTGGACACAGTTCTGGCGAAGTGGCCGGAGGATCGGCAATTGGTGTTCTGCGACGAAAGCCTTGTGGGCACGGCATCGTCACTCGCGGCTGTGCGCCAAGGCCCCGCCGCCATCCTGATCGGGCCAGAGGGCGGTTTTTCCCCAGAAGAACGCACCCGGTTGCGCGCCGCGCCCTTTGCCACCTCGATCAGCCTTGGCCCCCGCATTTTGCGCGCAGACACGGCCGCCGTTGCGGCCCTGACCTTGTGGCAAACCACCGTCGGAGATTGGGCGTGAGCGTGCAATTGCACCTATTTTACGCCAGCCAAACACCTGCGGCCCTGATCCTACGCCAAGCGCAGGGCCCCCTATGGCGGCTGATCGGCTGGGATAGGGCGACGGATACCCTGTCACCGGGGCAATGGATGCAGCACGACATCCTTGTTGATCGCTGCGCGCTCTCGCCTGATGGGCTGCATTTCCTATATTTCGCGGTTGATGAGCAATGGGATCGGCCCTCCAAGGGTGCCTATACCGTGATCAGTTCCGTGCCCAATTTCGACGCGCTCGCGCTATATCCCCAAGGGGATGTGCAGGGCGGCGGCGGGTATTTCGTGGATAACACGCACTACGTGATCCAAAGCCCAACCGGCACGCCCGATCTGGTCGGCAAAGCACCCGGCCTTAAACGGGTCAATTCCATGAGCGGGGCAGCTATGACACCACGTGCCGCGCGCGGGTTTGGTAAACGGCGCAATGTCACGGCCCCAAGCCCCCAAAACTACACAACCGAAGGCGGCAAATTGTTTGCCCCGGATGGACGCATGATCGTCAACCTCACACAGATGGAGACCCCATGAGCTGGCTCCGCCCCGAAGCCGTTGCGCGCCTGAAACAATGGCGCGAAACGATGATTGGCACCGCCGTCACCTGCGTAGGCGGTTGGATCGCGCTCACGTCTTTTGGGCTGGGTGTGTTGGCGGGCGCGGTCATTGCCCTAATCGGCGTATCGCTCATTTTCACGGGCACACGCCACGCATTATTCCGAACCGACACCGAGGCACCGGGCATCGTTGAGGTGACAGAAGGACGGATCACCTACCTTGGCCCACTTGTCGGCGGCACAGTTGCACTCGCGGATTTGCAAGAGGTCAGTTTTACCCGAACCCATGATGGCAACACGTTTTGGCGGCTCACCAGCCATGAACCACAGCCCCTGATCATCCCTGCGGGCGCGTCGGGCGTTGATGTCCTCCTAGATACGTTCACCGCGCTGCCGCAGTTCGACACCGGGTTGATGGTCCGCGCTGTGCAATCACGCACACCAACCGCGCGCACAATTTGGCACCATCCTGCGCATGCCCGCACGCTCAAGCCCTTGACTTGACCCGCCAGAGCGCTCAGTCGTGGCCCACTCCGCTCCGGCGGGACAGCTACCCTTTCGGAGACGCATATGTCCATTCCCCAGTCCGGCGGCGCGCCGATCACTCACCACGACCAGCTCGCACAATATCTTGCGGACGGGTGCAAACCCAAAGAAGACTGGCGGATTGGCACCGAACACGAGAAATTCGGCTATTGCAAAGACAGCCTCAAGCCGCTGCCCTACGACGGTGATCGTTCTATCAAGGCGGTGCTCGAAGGACTGCAACACCGCTACGGCTGGGCCCCGGTTTTTGAAGGCCCCCATATTATCGGCCTCGAAAAAGACGGCGCGAACGTCAGCCTTGAACCCGGCGGCGCGCTAGAACTTTCTGGTGCCCCCCTCGAGACGATCCACCAGACATGCGATGAGGTGAACACCCATTTGGCCGAGGTCAAGGACATCGCCGATGAGATCGGCGTTGGCTTTATTGGCTTGGGCGCTGCCCCGATTTGGTCGCACGAAGAAATGCCTTTGATGCCCAAAGGGCGTTACAAATTGATGAACGCCTACATGGAGCGCGTCGGCACCGCCGGGACATCCATGATGCGGCGGACCTGCACCGTGCAAGTGAACCTCGATTTCGAGTCTGAGGCTGACATGGTGAAAAAGATGCGTGTGGCGATTGCGCTTCAGCCCGCGGCCGTCGCCTTGTTCGCGAACTCACCGTTTTTTAAGGGCACGCTGAACGGCCATAAATCGTGGCGTTCCCGCATTTGGCGGCATCTGGATGACGCCCGTACCGGCATGATCCCGTTCGTGTTTGACGACGGTTTCGGGTTTGAGGCGTGGGTGCAATACGCGCTCGATGTGCCGATGTATTTTGTTTACCGCGATGGCGAATATATTGACGCGCTCGGCATGTCCTTCCGCGATTTTCTTAAGGGTGAGCTGCCTGCTCTGCCCGGAGAAAAACCCCTGATGAGCGATTGGGCAGACCACCTGACAACCTGCTTCCCCGAAGCGCGGTTGAAGAAATTCATCGAAATGCGGGGGGCCGATGGTGGCCCATGGCGGCGGCTTTGTGCCCTGCCCGCGTTTTGGGTTGGGCTGACATATGACCAAAGCGCGTTGGATGCCGCATGGGATTTGGTCAAGGATTGGGATGCCGAAACACGCGAAGAATTGCGCGTCGCCGCCTCAATCCATGGTCTTCAAGCCGAGGTAAACGGCCTGCGGATGATCGATATCGCGCGCGAAGCCGTCGCCATCTCAGAGGCTGGCCTCAAAGCCCGCGCCCGTCCCGGTGTTGGCGGGCTTGTCCCGGATGAGACCCATTTCCTCAATGCCCTCAAGGAATCCATTGAGACCGGCAAAGTCCCTGCCGATGAGTTGGTGGATGATTACAACGGTCGCTGGAACGGGGATTTGACCCGTATCTTCGCCGATCACGCCTACTGATCAGCGTCGCCCAGATCCCGCACGCGGGTTCGTACGCAGAAACACGACCTCTAGCCGGTTGTTGCGATAATCCATTGGCCGTTCAGTCTTGGGGCTACGATCAGCATGTCCCGTGACACGCTGAATCCGCCGACCTTCGAACCCTGCCTCGATCAGCAGCATCCGCATCCTGTTTGCGCGGCTGCTCGACAGATCCCATGAGATGTCACGTGCCTCAACAATGGGGCGCGCGCGGGTGTAGCCTTCGATAGCCGCACTGTTGGACACCATCGTCGCCACGCGATTTATCATCTGCGCAAGCGCAACCAGTTGCGGCTTTGGCGTATCGCTGCCCGGCTCAAACAAACGGTTGTCGGGCAAGTCAAAAATCTCAACCACCAGCCCCTCATCCGTAAGCCGCGTTTGTACGTGCGTCAGGGCCAATTCCTCGACCAGACTATCCCCCCCCAACCCCAACAGGGTACTTTCAGCCGCAGCCAACTCCTCTTCTTCCTTTGCGGCCGCTTCTTCAGCCTCCGCGAGGGCCTGCATCGTGCCTGCCGTCCCAAATGCCTGCTGCACGACGCCCTGATCCTTGCCAATCCCGCCCACTCCGTCACGCGCCAAGGTTTCTTGCGAAAACGCGCTAGAGCCCCCCATCGCGCCATCCCCGCCCCCAGATATCCGCGCAATCGGGATTTCCGGGCTGAAATAGTCCGCAAGGCCCTTGCGCTGGTTCTCTGTGGTGGCATTAAGCAGCCACATCAGCATGAAAAACGCCATCATTGCGGTCATGAAATCCGCATAGGCAACCTTCCACGCGCCCCCATGGTGCCCCCCACCACTGATGACTTTCTTGCGCTTAATGATGATGGGGCGTTCGAAATCGTTGGACATAGCACTCACAGAGGTTTCGCTTTGCCAAAGGCGTAACAACACTAGATGAACACCCGATTAATCGTGCCACCGAAAGCCACAAATATGCGCCTGTTAACCACGTTGGTTGCTCTTTTTGCCCTCACAATTGGGGTCTTTCAGCTTGAGCAAGAGCGCGCGGACATCCCCCGCCAAACCGCGCAAGTAGGCACAACGCCGGTCACAATTTACGGCGCGGGTCCCGGCCCCGCTGTCGTGATTGCACACGGTTTTGCAGGGTCCCGCCAATTGATGGAAGGCTACGCATTAACGCTCGCGCGGGCGGGATATTACGCCGTCAGCTTCGATTTTGAGGGGCATGGCCGTAACCCGATCCCGATGTCCGGCGACGTGACACAGATCGACGGCACGACCCGATTATTAATGGATGAAACCCGCCGCGTGATCGACTTTGCACGCACGCTACCGGGGGTGGATGGACGCATCGCGCTGCTTGGGCATTCCATGGCCACAGACGTCATCACCCGTGTCGCAGTTGCGGATAAAATCCCAACAGTTGTAGGCATTTCCATGTTTTCAGAGGCTGTTTCCAGCACCGAACCGGCCCGCCTTTTGATGATATCCGGCCAAGCCGAGAGCCATCTGCGCGACGCAGCCCTGAACGCCGTATCGCTCGTCGGCTCAGGCGATGAGGGCCAGACTGTGACCCAAGGCTCAACCATTCGGCGCGCCGTCGCGGCACCAGGGGTAGAGCATGTCGGCGTCCTTTATTCACAAACCGCAAAGCGCGAAGCCCTCGCGTGGATCAACGCTGCATTTGACCGCGACATCACCCCACCAGTCGCAGCGACCGGCGCGTGGATTTTGCTTACGCTTGCGGGCATCGTCGCATTAGGCTGGCCATTGGCCCGCGCCGTGCCCCACGGCGCAGCACCGCCCGCCGTTCCCGCCCGCACATTCTGGCTCGCAACACTGGTCCCGGCGCTCGTCACGCCGCTCATCCTCGCGCCGTTCGAGTTGCATTTTCTACCCGTGTTGGTCGCCGATTACCTTGCGGTACACGCAGCCGTTTACGGTCTTTTGACACTCGCCATACTGCGCATGGGCGGTGTTCGGCTAACAGGCGCGCGCATGCTGCCCTTTGCCCTTTTGCTACTATGGGGGCTGGTCCTTTTTGGCGGCTTTCTTGACCGCTATGTCGCAAGCTTTTTTCCAACGGGCCCGCGCATCGCGATCATCGCGGCGATCAGTTTCGGCACAATCCTCGCGCTATTGGCTGAGGCCACGCTCACCCAAGCCGGGAGCGCATCGTTTACGCGCAAAACAGCCGCACGGATCAGCTTTCTTGGCTCGCTCGCGATTGCCACGGCCCTCGACTTTGAGCGTCTCTTTTTTCTGCTACTTATCCTACCGCTCATCGGATTGTTCTACGCGAGCTTTGGCGTGATGGGCGGCTGGGTTGGCCGCCGCAGCGGCGCGGTCGTGGCTGTGGGGGCGGGCCTCGGCCTGTGCCTTGGCTGGGCGCTAGGCGTCAGCTTTCCGATGTTTGACGCGGGCTAATAGCCTGTCATTTCTAGATATCCGCGGCCCTGATGCGTCCCGGCGGCGGTCACTGGCCCCTCCCAATAGGGAAACAGCGTCGCCTGCCAACTGTCATCGTTAATCGCACGTGTCGTGATATCCAGCCCTTGGGATGGCAGCTCAACACGCCAATCCACAGGCACATCACGGCCCGCAACTTTCGCAGTACGAATAGGCGTCAGGCGCAGATCATTTGACGGCACCACCGCGCCATCTGGCGTGATCCAACTGGCGTAGGTGAACGATATGCCCGCCTCATCCCGAAGGCCAAAGCCCATTAACCGTTCGCCGCCCTCAAAGTGCAGCGAAAACCAATCCCAACCGAGTTGCCCCGCATCAAGCGGCTGCGACGACCACTCCCGGTCGAGCCAGCCCTGCCCTGTGACCGCCACCTCACCATCCGGCAAGTTCAAGACACCGCTGACCTCATAGAAGGGCTGCGAATAATAGTAGCTCGCCTGCCCGCTGTTGGATTTCACCGAAAACCCGTTGTCGCCATGAAACACCAACGGCCCCGTCGCGGTGAGGTCGAGGGCATAAGTCGCGCCCTCCAGCGTTGCCGTCAGGTGCAACGCATCCAGCGCGTCGCCGGTCGCAGCGCGGCTTTGCATGGTCCAATCATCTATCCAAGCGGCAAAAGGCGCGGGCGTGACACCCGCCTGCCCGATCCCGCCACGCGCCAAACGCTCGCCCGTGAAATGCGCCTTCGGCGTAGTGATCCCGGCGTGGCCCATCCAGACCTGCACGTCCCCTTCGGGCCGCAAGGCGGAGCGGAACAGCGTCCATTGCACGCCGTAGGTTTCACCATCTGCGCCCTCTAGCACGGCCGTGAGATACCACCACTCGATGCGAAAATCAGGGTGTGGGCCGTGGTCTTGGGGGAATGTGAAACTGGGCGCGGGCGTTGGCAGCGCATACCCCTCAGCCTCTTGGCCAAGGCCAGCAAACCCCTGTGCTGACGCAATCATGGGCATGCAGATCAGCCAAAGGGCCGCGCATATGGCTCTAACGGGCATGGGCGAACACCTTCAACAATTCGGACGGGGGCAGTTTTGCAATGCTGCGCATCGGCAAGGCGGCAGCAAGGGCCGCCCCCACCAGCGCCCACAGCAACAATTGCGCCCAATCCCACGGAAACACCTGCATCGGAAGGCGCCAACCAAACGCCTCGACATTCACAATCGCCAGCAACACCCACGCAAGCCCCAAGCCAACCGGCACCGCCAGCACCGCCGTCAACAGCGCAAGCACAAGCGCGCGCCCCATTTCCAGCGTCGCAAGGTGGCGGCGGGTCAGCCCCAGCGCCCAAACCGGCGCAA
>Ga0228634_1001660_pt1 | contig 12414 bp, 9 predicted proteins | sample 42DmetaG_FD_190063 | JGI IMG/M metagenome (GOLD analysis project Ga0228634, IMG submission 190063) | Seawater microbial communities from Monterey Bay, California, United States - 42D | ecosystem: Environmental > Aquatic > Marine > Coastal | place: USA: California | collected 2016-09-27
CAAGGGCACCAAAGGCATGGCGCCGCACATGAGAATGACAGTGGCGACAAACAAGGACTGTGAAGACGTCCGCAAGTTTTACAACATCAACAAACTTCCATCGACAGCAACCGTCGTATTCGTCAAGAGCAACGGAACGCCAATCGTCGTGGATTTTCACGAGTTCTCGTCTCGAAAGTGCGACGAGATGAACTTTTACATGCGACGCGCGCAGCAACAGCCGATGGCACCGCCCGTCGACCACCGACGCAGCGCTCTCAACGCCGTGCACGAGCAGTTGTTTTGCTTGCTCATGCACACACTCAACGACTGCGACGACTATGTCATGTGCTCCATGCTGAGCAACCGCAACGACGATGTGGAGTTTCATGCCTTTCGCACGCTGCAAAAGAGAGTGTCGGAGCGATTCTTTGGCATCATCGAACTGCCACCTCAAGTCATCGGGTCGGAAGTGGGAAAGCGCATCTCGAAAGCCGCGCTGCGCAAGCCTGGAGATGTGGACGAAGCACCAACTTGCAGTGGAGCGTGGACTCGAGTCACACCCATGTCGACGTTGCAATCCGTGCCCGACACGCACGACACCCCGCCGCGTCACACCGATGACGCTGGGTTCGACGACGCCGAAGACGCCGCGCTGCGTCGTATCGCACAAGTCAACGCCTTTGTCGACTCCTCGCCGGCTATGATTCTTTGCAAGAAGAGCTACAAGCACGCACTCGACCTCGCAATCTTTGGATCGGAAGATGTCGGAAGCCATGGGCCGATTGCTCCATCGTGGCGCGTCAACGAGTCGCACGTTCCGCTCTTTGACAAGGCAGACGCCGTCTTCATTGCACCCACCACATCGATGGTGCCCATGGGCGCTTACGTCAGCAAGTATGGCGCGCTCAACTACAAAACCCACCGCACCATCGACGTGCTCATGGTTCCAAGGCTCATGATGTTTGTGCTTGACGCGTACACGCTCAAGACGCAGTGCATTCAGCCATGCAGCCCGGCGTCGTTTTTGGCAAAATCGGACGAAGAGTCGACCGAGAGCTTTGACGAGCTGAAGCATGCCATGCAAACCAGACTCGTCGACATGCTGGCAGTGATGGATGGATTGGGCAACCCGGATTGCTCCGTACGACGCACCCTCAAGATGTTGTCAAGGTCGCCCGCTGCGTGGGACATTGGCTCGGCAAAGAAGACCAAGTCCAAGGACGAAGAACCGTTGTCCTTGCCGCATACCGACTCCTGCTCCAGCCTTCCGGTGGCAAAACAAGCTTCGTCGACCTCGTTGTGCTCTTCGAGCACACGCGGCGCAAGCTCGAACGACCTTCGCATCACGATTGCTACGGAGAGCGATGACGAGTCGGTGCCCGGACCACTCTCTGCCGCTGCGCTCTCCTCTACGCAGGATCAAAGCATGGCTTGGTTGATGGACGACTATGCCATCGATATGCACGGTTCGGCGCTCAACAGCGACAATTTGTGCGATTCGAGCGACGTGCGAGCGCGTCGCATCCTGCAAGAAGCAATCGGCTCCAACACACTCGGCCAGTTGGCGCATTCGCTCATCAACGCCAAGTCGAGCATGCGAGCTGCAAGCGCATCGCCGGCGATGGGTCGCTCCAGCGTCATGGCGCGCAATCCGAACTGTGGCCTCGCCGCGCTGCTACCACTCGCATACTTTTTGATGAAACGCTTTGGACGGTCCATGTCGACCGCAGATGCAGTCGACAAGATTGTGGACGAACTCAACAGCGTCCTGTCTCAGCGCAATCACTCGGCAACAAACGAGTACCTCCCACGGCTGTTTGTGTCACTCAAGGGCTTGGAGCGTCAGGCTGTGCGACGTGACGGCATGCAGTGTCCGATCGAGCTCGACTTCCAGCTTGGTGTGCGAGCAGAGCATGCCGTGGCGCTCCTCTCGGTCTCTCGGGTGGTAGGGATGCAAGCGCCCATCTGTTCCATGGCACTGCAATGGGACGTTGTTGGCGAGACGCACGACTCGTCCGTGTCGCACATGGACGCCTTCAAACGCATTTGCGCAATCTGTCGCGCAGAGAGCGCGACGGAGTACGATAAGCACAATGGGACGCGAACCACCATATCCACACACGACGAGATGCCGATGCAACAACTGCTTCCTGAGTTTGCCGGGCTGGTACGAGTCGACGACGGTTTTTTGAAACAGATGCGTCACCACAAGACCTACTTTTTTCCACTGTACGTCATCGACCTCTTGGCCGCCTGCAGTCGTACGACCGTGTTTGCACTCGAATACATGGACGATCGGGACAATCACCGTTGCTGCTACCTGGTCGCGAGACCGCTCGTCGTGGACTCGTTCCGTCGTTGGACATTTACGTGCGTCTCATTGGACAAGCTGACGGCCGTCGACGACGTGCAATTCATCATTTCCATTAATCGTACGACCGGTGTGATTGTACTCCACCACCAAACGAAGGCTTGAACGTTTGGGTAGAGAGAGAGAGAGAGAGAGATGACGAGAGACGCTGTGTTGGTGAGGGGAGATGGCTGCGTCGAGTCGGAGCGCCGGAGTGGAAGGGTGCATGCGTGTCCATGTAAGAGTACCATGGTTTTATCGAATTGTGACAGTCCTTACAGCTTGCGTGTATAAGTGTCGAGGGAGTGGTTTGTGTAGAATGCAATTGAGTGTGTGCCGCGATTGTATCCGCTCGTCTCAAAACCGCCACCAAGTGCACTCACGATGAGCATGCGCAAGCCGTGTCCGAAACTGCCAATGTCCGATCCAGCCGCGTCCTTTAGCAGGACCATGGCCAACAATCCCTCGCTGCCAGGATTGGTCAAGCCGACGATGGGCGCTCCCACCATGCCCGCGTTTGAAAAGACGCCGGTGTCGTGCGAGCCGGAGACGGCCGTCTCCTTGCCACTGCACGCGGTCCTAAAAGTGGGCTACCAGGAGAAGATGGCGCGCATGCAGCAGACGCCAGAGCAACCGATCGCTTGCGGCGCGCCTACGCTGACCAATCACCATCATCACGACGACGACGACGACGTGTACGACAAGCACGTTGCAGCCTCCAAGTATCGCGAGCGCGATCACCACGACAAGGACATGGAGAGTCTGGTCGAGCGCTTTGAGCGCGCCCGCACGCAGCCGTCGCGTCGCGACGAGTCTCCGTCGAAGCGACGTGGTGCCTACCATGAGCGCGACGACATTGGCTGCTACGCTCCCGTGTCCGCAGCGGCGCCTCCTCTTGTCGACGAGGACGACTACCAGTTTTCGTCGGAGGAAGACATTGACAATCTCTATCACCTGGACTACTCGCTGCTGATTGGCGCGGGCAACGAAGTCACATCCATGGTCGTTGGACCGGCCGAAGATCCGCTGCGCACGGAAGCCATTGCGCAAGGACACGACGCCATGGAGCACGCGGCGCAAAAGGAGGTCGCCAACGATGCGGCCAAAGCCCTCATGAACCACGCCACCGAAGCAGCGAGCCAGGGCCACTCGCAAGCCGATGAGATGCACGACGGCATCAGCGCTGGAGTGCACTCCGAAGCCGCCATGTCGACCAACGATCAGGAACGCGCGCTCAACGCTGCAACCAACAGCGACGAGGGCACGAAGCGTCGTGCGATTTCGGAGCAGATGACTTCCTCTCACGCGAATGCTTCAAACGAAGTGCGCACGGTGAACGATCCCAACCACGCCGTGCAGATGCACGCCATCATCAACGCGACGGCTTCGTCGGCGGAAAATCACATGATGGTTCAAAAATCGCACGACCACCATGGCACTGCCAACGCCAAGGAGCTCATGCAATCCTCTCTGCGCACCATCGACATGCTGATTCCGGACCTCAAAGACTACGACCGAAAGGTGTCGGACGTCCACGAAGCCTATCTACGCCTTCGCAGGTCCCTCATCGACTCGTCCAAGAACATGTCCAACCTCCTGCCGTCGATGACAAACGCGCAAGCACACGAATTTGTGAGCGCCTGCAGTCGCGCTCTGAAACATTCGTCCAACGAGGCACTCAACGAGAACCAAGGCATGCCACAGTCGCGCATGTCGGCCGTGCACAGAACGTATTCCAGTGCGATGGCAAAGTCGGCCAGCAAACTTTCGCAGTCGCTCGCGATGGGATTTGGACACCTCAAGAGTGGATTCAAGGGCATGCGCCGATCGTTCTCGCGCTCCGAAATTGAGAGCTCGCACAAGTATCCCAATCCCATCATGGCCAGCTCGATCGCAGCGCTGATCAACGATGGAAAGGATACCATTGGTCGCATCCGCCGCGACGTCGACGGGCTCGCGTCGCACGCATCCGATGGAAAGGCGCTGCTTTACAAGGCCTCGGGCAACGTCTTGAAGGCTTCGACCTCGGCATCCCTCAACATGCTACGACGCTACGACGTGCGCGAGTACCAGCAATGGCTACGGCAACACAACTTGACCGAGCAGCCAACGCACGAAGGTCACGATATGGAGCTGCACACCGTGCATCAGGCACAAGTCCAGCGACACACGGCCTCCGATGGGGCCGCGTAATCTATGCATGGCTACGCTTGTGTGCCAGATCAAGGAAACCACAGCGTCGTGGCCATTCGATGGTTGCAGAGCTCGAGGAGCGCCACTCTCATCACGGCTCTCGCAAGGAGGGTGGATAAAATGGAAGACACGCGGGATGTCGTGGAAACCAAAAGGGTGCATGACTCAAGGGAGAGTTGACTTGTCTTCAACACGATTCGGTTGCAAACGAGAGTTGACGTTATGAACGTTGAGTTGCATGGTTGGAGGGCGGCAGGGGAAGTGATGGCGCCGTTGAGACATCGAGATGTCTTGTAGTTGTGCACGAGCGGAATGTTTCAAGCTACAAAACCATACATTCTAGACCGCGAGCGCTCGTATTCCATAGTCGTAACGGTAACGAATCGTACACCAAAACATGCATCAGTGTGCAAGCGCCCGTCGAGCCTCCTCTAATTCATGAGGTGCGCCTAGTGCTCGAAAGTATTGGCATCGTATTCTGATCCATCGAGACACACTCTGTACATCGTATCGCACAAGGTGTGAAAAAATGCCAATCTTCACAACCATAGACGAAAATGCGACTCATGCATTCGAAGCAACCATGTTTCGTAACGTCCCCTTCACAACGCGAGCACTTTACGACCCCACACACAACACAAGCCATCATGCGCACACCACACGCGTCCGTAAGCATGACGCGTCTTCGCAGCGCGCGAATTGTATGCGCCTGGAAGAAGCCTGCACACACTACAATACGCTGCATCTTCCATGGATGTCTGCTCGTGTGCGCCCCGTGCCGCATCGCAGGTCGACGCATCCGACATGAGCCTGGCCGAGACGCGCACGCGGCGATCCACGACGGGAACGCCCCTCACCTCCATAATGAAGCAAAGACGAGTCGGAAGTGCACGCAACGCCACATCAAAGCATCCGCAGCCACTTTCGCGCCCGTCTCCACCCGTATTTGACCGTGACGTACTCGATCCGCGCGACGACGCGTCCGCTCCGATCACGCCAAAGGCCAAGAGAAGTCTGCGTCTAGATTGCAGTAACGACTGTGATACCGTCGTAAACATGCCACGTTCCACATTCAACGATTGCAAATCGTGGACGCCACAAGACGACGCGCGTCTGGGACAGCTCGTCGGCGCGCACATTGCACGCCAGACCGATCTTTCTCAGGAGCAATGGGACGACATCGGCGCCGCCGTCGGCCGCAAGCCGACCGCCTGCAGGCGCCGATGGGTCTCGTACATCGACTCGAATAACAACAACTCCAACCTCAGCGACTACGAACACGTGCTCATCATGGGCATGTTTTTGCGCCTAGGTCCGCAATGGACGATCATCGCGACACTCCTCAACAACCGCCGAACGCAGACCGTCGTACGAAACCACTTCAACCGCAAGTGTGCACGGATTCTTGCCCATTACACGCACGTCTACTTGCAAAACGAGCAAACGGACGAGAACTGGCAAGAGATGTGCAGTGCGTTTTGCACGGCGCACTCGAACCGTTTGGTCGAGCAAGCCCTTGGCCAACGCAACGTGGTTGCGCAAGTGCCGGCATGGGATTATCTGGTGCTCCCCATCGCACAGCTGGCTGCAAAAGTCGAACAGAAACGCGCTCTCGACAGCGTGTGTAGCGAAGACAGCACGAGCATTGAGATCGACGACAACGACCTCGAAACGATTGCATTGCAACTGCACAGCACCAGCGACTCACACTCCCTGCTCAACAGCGAAGACTTGATGACTTTGGTCGAAGAGCTCGACGCTACTACCGACGATATGTTTGTAGAAGCCATCGACTCGTCGCTACAGCCACAAGCCGTTAGTTCCGCAAGCAACAACAGCGCCATCGCGCCAATCGGCGTCATGGCCACGGACGTTCTGTCGCAATCCGTATCTTGGGTTGACAACATCCAAAACGTATCGACGTCGCATGCCGCGCGTCTCCAAAGCATAGCCGAAGGGCCGATCGACTTGAAGTGTCACGAGCGTTTGGAAGACATTGCCGACACCAGCGTCCGCTTCCACCCTTCTCTGAGTCGACATCCACACCCCCTGCAATCAAAGTGCGTCACGATAGCTTTGGACAACATCGGTACCATGGCGTACACATGCAAGAACACTCGCTACGAGTGCGACAAGACGCAGTTCGATCTGCTGTCCTACGCGCTGCAACGCATAGACGCACAACGCTTTTGAACGCAAGGCGTTTGCTACGGAGCGAACGGCGATGGATGATTGCTGTCGTGTATACATGAAATACGGATAAACGATGATGGATGTGTGCGGGGTGTCGTGATCTTGTCTCTTGTGGGTTGTATGTGTGTGTGTGCGTGTGTGTGTCGATGCATGGGCATTGCTGTTGCTTCTAGATTCATAGATTGCATCCTACATGGAACGGTGCACAGTCTGTAGGACAAACCCAACAATGCACCCATGCGATAAAATACCCACGTGTTTTTTGCTTCCACCCACCTCAACAACGCGCTACATCGTTTGCCCACCGTCGCCATACTTGTCAATCCACCTTTTCTCTGTTGAACATGATGGTCTGAAATCCGTTGTTGTCGTTGTCGGTCGCCTCTTCTAAAAATGCAGGCGACGATATGTAGCGAATCGGCTTTCGAGAGGCGGCATTGGTCAACGCCGGTTGCATGGTTCCGTTGTGCACGACGACGACGTGGTCGTCTCGAAAGTCCGCAAACGAATGTGACGTTGCGTTTGCGACCGGCCAGATCAACTGTTTGATCGAACCCAACCACGGAAGCACGCTCATCGCTCCAAAAGCTCCCGCCAAGGAGAAGGCTTGCATGGGCTGGCGCACAAACACCCAAAGATCCGCGACGAATGCGCTTGAGGCCCTCACGAGCACACTGACAAACATTGGAGAGGCACGAGCTGCGTTCGCTTGCATACACGCGCTCTGCATGCGAGGGGAAGCGCGCGCATCTCCGCGCGAGCACAGCTCCAAGAGTGGCTCGTCCGACGATCGTTCTCCGCTCACAATCTCGTACGTCTCAAAGGCAATCGACACGAAGCGTAGCAACAGCAACATCAGGCACGACACGATGATCGTCAACGGCAACCAAGACAAGACGTGCAACACTTTTGTCGCTCGTGTTGGACGACCTGTTTGCAGTACGCGCATCGGCATGTGTGTTCACAATCCGCGTCGTTCCGCGTACGTTTTGCGCGAAAGACCTCTGTGACAAAGGGGTGGCGCAGCATAAGCTAGCGCTATCATGACACATATATAGGCAGGGGGCGTCCTGAAAAAGGGTGTGCGTGAACCCTCCGGCCGACGCCCGCACTCGACGCTGGTGCCGAATTCGTACAGCGCTCGCTCTTCACTGTACTACCACGAGCTTTGCGCCGCCGATTTGAAAGGTCTGCACAAACGGTTGTGGCGATAAAGAGACACGCCCTGTGCTCTAGCAGCACATCAGCAAGCTGTGGTATTATGGAGACCGTGCGAACCGCAGACGTCTTGTTCAGAGCGCTCAGTCCCGACGCGCGCTCGCCTCGCATCACGCCGATTCCACCCAAGCATCTGGCGCCGCACGACCAGCGCCTCTCCTTTGCAAATCTGATCGTCAAGGACACCATGTCTCGCTCCGAGGGCGACCCAAACCTGCCGCTGCCGCACATGAACGCGATACGCAGCCAAACGAGCATGCTCTCGCTTGGCAACGGCGTCGACGTGCAAAGCGCTCAGAAAGCGCTCGTGCGCTCTATGCACCCGTCGTTGCGAACACGTATTCATGAATCGAAGAGCGCGTACGCGCAATCGCTCAAGGCTGCTGCAGACGTGCCACTCGTCGCACAAGAAATCGAATTGAGAAACACGGCTGACGACCTTCGGGAAGCGTTGCCACTCTCTCTCAATCACATGTTTCGCATGGTGGCCGACGACGTGTGCCCTACGGTCGAAGAAGCCAACCGCAGCAGCAAACAGCTGCGCGTCTCCGACAAGACGCGCTCGATGCTGTCGGTTTCGGACCGCGCTGTTGGATGCGCGTCGCACGTGACGCCAGTGGCCGAGCAGCTGATCGTAGCTGCAAACGCCTGGGTGACTGGTGCGGCCGCGCAAAACGGAGGGGAGAGTGCAGGACGCCACATGGGACACGGCTTGATCGCCATGGACGCATTGGACGCGCACGAGGGGTTGGACATGTCCAAGTTGATGGCATTCATGACGCGCCATGATACGAAACACGCGGCGCAACACGTCCTCAATCCTTCCGCCGCGCTTGCTCGCAAGAGAGCCGCGCTGCGCCAAGTGCCAGGCGGGTCTCATATAAAACAGCTGCTGCCTTTGACACAGGATGCGGCACTCTTGAATTCAGCGGCCGTAAAGACCGCGTGGTATTCGTTGTTGAAGAGTGCATAGTGAACTATTAATTATATCGTTTCACAGTATACGCGTAACTACGCGTGCATTGACAATGCAACATTTTGCGCTCAACATTTAACGCGAAAGTGACCTGCCTTTGCGTTGCTACACAAAAAATACTTGCCCTCACATAGTCAAGTGCGGCTCCGTACACAACACGATATGTTGACCGAGCACGCAGGTTTGCACTCTCCAACTCCCCGCCACCCCCGTCTAAACCTTCTGACCACACCAGCATTTTTCACTCCACGTTCCTTCACCCCCACATCTTCGGTCTACGCCTTCGGATACGTGACGTCCGCACCTGAAGGCGTGGATGTGTAACGTGCCTTCTTGGTGTCCATAGACAGATTTACACCTCCTCGTCATCGTAGTTGTGCAATGTCGTCGACAACTCTAGCCAGCTGTCTCTTAAGCAAGTGTAGTAACATCAACCACTTGCAGGAACTGGAATGGACAGAGCTAGCATAGCTGTTCTGCTGCAACTGTACAATATATCCATTGACCCTCGAGTGCTGACTGTGCTCATCTGCTGTATGTAGAGATCTGCACAAGGAAGATCCGTGAACTGGCTGCTCGCTTGGTATATAAAGTGAGCGTATAGAGTATTCAAGTTGACTGGGGGCGCCCCCTGGGTGATATCAAAAGAGATTGGACCTTCACCTTCTGGTATCGACAACAGTTGTTTCATCGATCTAGCAAAGCATGTGTTCCCACATGTTGTTGTACACGATGGAGAAGATGGTGTAGAGAACGAAAACGTCTTTTGCAGAGAGGATGTAGATGGAGCTTGCTGTAGTAAATTTCCCACCGAAGGTAACTTCAGATTAAAGTTGCCGTTAAATGAATCCGAAGCAAGGAATGTGCACTCATAGTTACTATCAGCAGCAATCAACTCGCATGCAGGAACATTTGAACTACAAGTTCCAGAAGATATGATAACTGATCCAGAAACTTCGCTGTTGAGTGCACTAACAAAAGAGATTAAGCCAGTTCTCATCTGTTCATCGAACACAAATGTCCATCCAAGTTGCGTCGCAACCGAGTTTGGAGGACCTAGTGTGAATTCGATGTATGCTGCCCGGTCCTTTGCAAAAGTCTTGAGGCTGAATGTCAAGCCAGACCCGGAGTGTTGAGCAGCATCCCATAAGTCCGAAGCTGCATGGGCGCTGAAAAGGCTGGACATACCATCCAATGCTGTAAAGCCACCATCTCGGTTGAGAGCTGACACTGAGGCCGATTGTACCACTGGTAGAAAATACTGTAATCCACACGCCGGTTGATTGATCGTCAATGCAGCCTCTGAATAGACTATGGCCTCAGCGTCATTGTACACTTTGCGTTTGACGTTGCCACTTGTCTGCCCGAAACGTGTACTTGTCGGTTTGAACGCCTGTAGGATCGTATCAAACATCTTGCATATTTCATGTTCCGGATCACCTTGCTGTATCTGGTAGCTGGGAACTTTTTTCTTGATCTCACTCTCGAGTGTTTGTAACATCTTGTTGCACTGGCGCTTGCTTGACGGCTGCCCCATGTGTTCATTGATCAGTCTGCCAAATTTCACACTGTCTCTAGCAGCGTCCGAAGTGATATGAGTCGGGTCTTCGACACACTTATCGAATAGTGCAGGAACGCTTGTTAAAATATCGGCAATTTCTGCCATAGTCGTCAACAATGCAACAGTTCCAGATCGGATTGTTGCGATGACTCGATCCAGGGTTGACGTATCCTTGGCTACGTAAGTAGTCAGTCCAGACCTTGATTGTTCTTGGCTCGGCTTGTTCTTTAGGAGTGCTGCAATGGTGTCCACAATCAGCTTTGAAAATGTTTCAAGAACAGCGTTTTCTTTTTGAAGCAACCCGATGCACTGTGCAAACGAATGACCCTTGAAAAATGTTTCAATCTGCGCCGCGATCTGAGGAATGGTATCACTTGCCACCGTGGAATATGGCGTCAGTTGAGTACCTTCGATAGATTCAAGTCGTCGCTCGTGGTGGTTGGATTGGGAAGAAACCAGTGTGGACCCAGCAGGAGCACATCGAGGAATTGGAAGATTGAGCCTTGCCCAATGCAGATCAGCAGTGCTTCCCTCGTTTGCAGCAGCAATCTGGGACCTTGTAACACCGTATGATATAGCATCGATATGTAAGTCCGATGCCAAGAAATGGACGTTGACTGTTGTCTCCTGTTGCGCGGCCTGTGCGTTGATATATTTGACCTTAACCGCAGGCAAGTCGGCGCCGCAGAATTCACCCTGTGGTTGTGTTAGAGTTTCAAACACAACGTATTCTGGGGTTACAGCAGTTGCAAAGATTTGACTTAGACTATTGGTGGTTGCACTTCCGCTGGCGCTCAAAGCCGTAAGTTCACTGTCCATCTCTTTGAATCTCGCCGAATTGTCCAAAAGCCGATGAGTTCCATAGAAGCCAAGTGTAATACTGTGTATTATTTGCCTTGCGGTGTCAAAAGCAGTCGATGCAAGGGGATTATGGTTTTGTGGAAGATTTGCCCCTGGCTCCACACAAGGTTTGACTGTAAGAGCTTTTGAAGCTGTCGATGCAATCACGCGCAGTGTTTTTGCCATGATGTCTGCAAGACTGACAGAGTCTACCAACAAGGTGACTGCTTTGGCCGATGCGGTCGATGCCAGAAATTCAAGCTGTACGGATGAACGTGTTGTCACAACTCCGTGGTAAGAAAGTGTGATTGGTCTATTCCCATTTGAGCTACATGTCTGGTGCACAGTCTCGCTTTGTGAATGATCTGAGAAAAACTCCGTATCGCCAGGTTTGGGCTCGACAACCAAGCGGACGTCATTTGAAAGGAGTAGATACCCGTAATGAGCGAGCTCGAGTGGTGGTATGGTTTGTTCGTTCAGCGCCATCCACGACAACATAGGTGATGCATCTAGCCCAATCCACACGGTTGGCCGTTCTCCGCACATAAGCATTGTGCGGACTCCATAATTCCAACTTCTGCTACCTCCATTGTTCAGCAAGATACCGTTGATCGATTGCAGAGATTGTGTGGGTCGGCTTGCTTCCAAAATATCCTTGGCCAAGAAGTGTGAGAGTGGCATTGTGATCTCAGAATTTGCAAGTTTGGAGACTGTCTCAAGCCCTGATACTAAATTCAGTGCTGTCTGCCAGAGAGCTGGCGGAGGCGACGGCGATGCCGACGGAGGTGGAGGGGGACTCGGCGGCGCTGGCACATGCGGAGGCGAGCTTGGCGGAGGAGGCGACGGCGGAGGAGAGGGAGGGGGCAGTGGTGGAGGAGGCGGTGGCGGAGGCGAAGGCGGAAGGGGAGGCGGTGGAGGCACTGGCGGAGGCGAAGGTGGCGGCGACGGAGGCGGAGGCGAAGGCGGAGGCTCGGGTGGCGGCGAAGGCGGTGGAGGCGAGGGCGGCGGAGCAGGTGGCGGTGAGGGCGGTGGAGGCGATGGCGGAGGCTCGGGCGGTGGTGAGGGTGGTGGAGGCGATGGCGGAGGCTTGGGTGGCGGGGA
>Ga0228634_1001664_pt1 | contig 12405 bp, 14 predicted proteins | sample 42DmetaG_FD_190063 | JGI IMG/M metagenome (GOLD analysis project Ga0228634, IMG submission 190063) | Seawater microbial communities from Monterey Bay, California, United States - 42D | ecosystem: Environmental > Aquatic > Marine > Coastal | place: USA: California | collected 2016-09-27
CTCGGGTTTCGCACCAGCCTCGGGGCGGAAGCGAGCGTTCATGCGCCGCGCCTGATAATCACCGCATACCGAACAAGAGCTGATCTCCCGATAGGCGTTTTGGCCGGGCAACCAGACTTCAATATCGTGGGTGCGTTGCGCGCCGGCACCCATGTCACCCGTGCACAAAACGACCGTGCGGTAGGGCAGGCCAAGGGCCTCAAGGATACCTTGTGCGCAGGCCGTCATCCGGTCCAACTCGGCCCGGCTTTCGTCAGGTTTTGTGATCGAAACCATTTCGACTTTTTCGAACTGGTGTTGGCGCAGCATGCCTGTGGTGTCGCGCCCGGCGGACCCTGCCTCGGACCGGAAACACAGGCTGTGGGCGCACATGCGACGGGGCAGGTCGGTGGCCTCAAGAATATCGCCGGCAACGGTGTTCGTCAGCGTCACCTCGGATGTCGGGATCAGCCACCAACCCTCACGCGTGCGGTAGCTATCCTCACCAAACTTGGGCAACTGGCCAGTGCCGTACATCGCCTCTTCCAACACCAGGACGGGGGTGTTCGTTTCGGTCAGCCCGTTTTGATCCACATGTGTGTCGAGCATAAACTGCGCAAGTGCGCGGTGGATACGTGCAACGGCACCGCGCAAAACCACAAACCGTGAGCCCGAGAGTTTAGCCGCAGTGGTGAAATCCATGCCCGGCACAACGCTTGGAATCTCAAAATGTTCAACGGCTGTAAAATCCAATTCGGGCGGGGTGCCCCAACGGTGAATTTCGATGTTGTCGTCCTCATCCTTGCCATCGGGGACGTCCGCGTGCGGTAGGTTTGGAATGCCCATCAAAAGGTCACGCAAGGCCACGTCCTTGGCTTTTGCGTCTTCTTCTAGCTGCGCAATTTCCTGTTTCTTCTCAGAAACAAGGGCGCGCAGGCGCTCAAACTCGGCCTCATCGCCCCGTGCCTTGGCAGCGCCCACTTGCTTAGAGGCCGCATTTCGGTCCGCAAGTGCGGTTTCAGCGGCGGTAATGCAGGTTCTGCGTGCTTCATCCAGCGCAAGGATTTCTGATGACATCGCAGAGCCACCCCGGCGCATCAAAGCGGCGTCAAAGGCCTGAGGGTTGTCTCGGATCATGCGAATGTCATGCATGGAAGTGGCTCCTTGGGTGGGGCATGGCGTGCAAACACGCGTTGATTTGCGGGCCTTTTAATAGATGCTCGGGCGTAAGGCTAGGCGTATGGCGCGCGGCATGTCCGCATTCGTTGTGACCTGCGTGAATTGTCGGGGCGCGGGTTATATTAATGCCGTGAAACTGTCGTGGCTCGGTCACGATCTTGCCGCGATGCGGCGCGACGGTGACTGCATGAACATGCTTAACCAAATACACTCTACGCGGGTCGCGGTTTTTGTCGATGGGGACAATGTCCCACCCAAGCTTATTGATCCCGTTCTGGAACGGGCCAAGCATTTGGGCCGGGTCGATGCCGTGCGTGTTTATGCTGATGAATGCCATGTTGATGGTTGGTGCAAGACGCCGGGCATCACCTTGGCCCCGATGGCCAGCAGCAAGAATGCCTCGGACATCGCGCTGTGTCTGGATGCGCTGGAGCTGGCGCTTAGCAGCGATATCGCGACCTTTGTGATCGTGAGCGCGGATCAGGGCTTTGCCCATCTTGCGCAACGCCTGCGCACCCACGGCAAATGGGTGTTGGGTGTCAGTGGGGGCAAGCCTTCGGATTTCTTTCAAGACAGTTGTAGTGAGTTTCACCGGCTGCCGATGGGGCCAAACGAGGCGGCTCTGGATGCTTTGCATAGCAAAATTGCGGGAGTTCTGGGCCAAACACCGACTAAACCCATTCCGCTCGCGCACTTTGGCCACGAAATGTATCAGCTTGGCGTGACCACGTCCGATCTGCCCAACGCAAACTGGCGTAGTTTCTTGGCGGGGCACGCTGATCGTTACACCTTGTGCCCGGTTGGTGTGCGGCTCAGCGGTGATCTGACCGGGCAACAGTGGCTTAATCGCCGCGCCAACCCCAGCGCAGGGCGCCAATAGCTTGTTCCGCCGCCTTGCGCTCCCTACTTGCCAGTTATAACGTGCGCCGAGCCTTAAAGGCGCCAAAGCCTGAACTGCAATCACAGGGAAATTCTGATGTTCGTCACCCCCGCATATGCCCAAGCCGTCGGAGGTGCAGGCAGCACTTTCGCGTCTTTTGTACCGCTCATTCTGATCTTTGCGATCATGTACTTCCTGCTGATCCGCCCGCAGCAGAAAAAGCTCAAAGAGCACAAAGCCATGGTCGAGGCGCTGCGCCGCGGTGACCAGATCGTCACCCAAGGTGGTGTGATTGGCAAAGTCACCAAGGTCAAAGAGGGTGACGAAGTTGAAGTCGAAATCGCAGACGGTGTTAAAGTCCGTGTCGTGCGCTCGACCATCGTGACGGTTCTGACAAAATCCGAACCGGCGACCTGACCTGATGCTTGATATCCCCCTCTGGAAGAAGGTGCTGATCCTAGGCATCTGCGCGGCCGGGCTGCTCATGGCATTGCCCAACGCGAATTATTCGAACGTAGAGCGGTACAATGACGCCGTGTCTGCGATGGAGGGGGGGATCACCTCGCCAGAGCTTGAGGCGGATGCGGGGCTTTGGCCAAGCATTCTGCCCTCAAACTTGATGAACCTCGGTCTGGACCTGCGGGGCGGCGCGCATTTGCTGGCCGAAGTGCAGGTTGAGGACGTTTATGGCAGCCGGATGGACGGCTACTGGCCCGCCGTGCGCGACGCCCTTCGTGAGGAACGCGCAACCGTTGGAACGATCCGCCGCCAGCCGGGGCCCGACAGTGAACTGAGGGTGCGGATTTCCCAGCCTGAGGGCATGGAAGCCGCCGTTGCTGCCGTGCGGGCCTTGGCCCAACCGATCACCACATTCACGGGCGTAGGGTCCAGTGACATTGATGTGTCAGCCAATGGCGACGTTTTAACCGTTCAGCTGTCGGAGGCGGAACGCGCCGCGACGGACGACCGGACGATGCAACAATCGCTCGAAATCATCCGCCGCCGTGTGGATGAGGCCGGGACACGCGAACCCACGATCCAGCGTCAGGGTGCAGACCGCATCCTGATCCAAGTACCGGGCATCGGCTCCGCGCAGGAGCTGAAGTCGCTAATCGGGACAACCGCCAAGCTGACGTTCCACCCCGTGGTTGGCCAAACGTCTGACGCGAATGCGCGCCTTGATGGGCGTCAAATCCTTGTCCCGGACATGGACGATGCGGGCACCTTCTATATTCTTGAGCAAACGCCGGTGGTCACAGGCGACGATCTGGTCGACAGCCAGCCTGCGTTTGATCAAAATGGCCTGCCTGCTGTGACCTTCCGGTTTAACGGTGCGGGGGCACGGGACTTTGGGATTTATACGGCCGAAAACATCGGCTCCCCCTTTGCTATCGTGCTGGATGATGAGGTGGTCACAGCCCCGGTCATCCAATCCGCCATTCCCGGCGGCACTGGCCAGATCACAGGAAACTTTGATGTCACGGGATCGACGCAGCTGTCGATCTTGCTGCGTGCAGGTGCTCTCCCGGCTGAAATGACATTCCTTGAGGAACGGACAATTGGCCCAGAACTGGGTCAAGATTCCATCGACGCAGGCCGCATCGCTGCGACCATCGCTATGGCAGGTGTTGTCGTCTTTATGATCGCAAGCTACGGCCTGTTTGGCGTGTTTGCGACGGTGGCCTTGCTGATCAACGTGGCGCTTATCGTCGGTATCCTCAGCCTGATTGGTGGCACCCTGACATTGCCTGGCATTGCCGGGATCGTCCTGACCGTGGGTATGGCGGTGGATGCTAACGTGCTGGTGTTTGAGCGTATCCGCGAAGAATTACGCACGGCTAAAGGGCCCGCGCGGGCCATTCAGCTGGGCTATGAACGCGCTCTGTCGGCTATTGTGGACGCGAACCTGACGACCTTCATCATCGCAGTCATCCTGTTTGTGCTGGGCTCTGGCCCTGTGCGGGGGTTCTCGGTGACACTAGGTATCGGGATCATCACGTCCGTCTTTACTGCGCTGTTCGTCACGCGCGTCTTTGTGGTCATGTGGTTTGAACGTCGCCGCCCCAAAACATTGGAGGTGTAAGATGCGCCTAAGACTTGTCCCGCAAGAGACCAACTTCGACTTCTTCCGCTTTCGCAAAGTAACATTTGGCGGCTCGGTGATCGCGGTGATCGCGTCAATAGTGCTGTGGTTGGTGATGGGCCTAAACTTCGGTATCGACTTTCTGGGCGGGACCACCATCCGCACCGAAAGCCGGGTTGAGGTGAATGTCGGCGCATATCGGGATGCGCTGCAACCTTTGAACCTAGGCGATGTGTCCATCACTGAGGTGTTTGATCCGACATTCGCCGACGATCAAAACGTGGCCATGGTCCGCATTCAGGCGCAAGATGGCGCTGAAAGTGTGACGCCTGAGGTCATCGCCTTGGTCGAGGACGTGCTGCGCACTGTTGATCCGGAAATTACATTCCCAAGTGTTGAATCTGTCGGTCCCAAGGTCTCGGGCGAGTTGGTGACGACGGCTCTGATCGCGCTTGCGGCTGCGATGGCCGCGATGTTGTTCTACATTTGGCTGCGGTTTGAATGGCAGTTTGCCGTCGGCGCGGTTGCGGCCTTGGTGCACGATGTTGTCCTGACCATCGGGATTTTCAGCCTGCTGCAAATTCGCTTTGATTTGGCAACGATTGCGGCGCTTTTGACGGTGCTGGGGTACTCGATCAATGACACTGTGGTCCTGTTTGACCGCCTGCGCGAAAACCTGATCAAGTACAAGAAAACCCCGCTGATGGAGGTTATGAACCGCTCCACCAATGAAACGCTATCGCGGACGTTGATGACCAGTGGCACGACGATTGTCGCACTTTTGGCGCTGATCATTCTGGGCGGCGACGTGATCCGAGGCTTCGTGTTCGCGATCCTGTGGGGCGTCATCGTCGGGACCTATTCATCGGTCTACGTGGCCAAAAACGTCGTGCTGATGCTGGGCGTGAACCGCGACCCGAAAAAGCCCGACAGCGGCGCAGGCACACAGTTCGGTAACATCGATGCCTGAGATTTTAGCCACCCCGGGTTTGGGGTGGCTGGTCTTTGCAACCTGTCTTGCGGGCTTGGTACGGGGCTTTGCCGGGTTCGGCACGGCCCTGATCTACCTGCCCATCGCGGGCACGGTTTTGCCTCCGGTTTGGGCGATCGTTACACTCACAATTATGGATCTGATTGGGCCTCTCCCGACCGTACCGCGTGCAGTGCGCGACGGGCATCCGCGCGATGTGTTGCGGCTTTGTGCAGGGTTGGCGGTGACACTGCCCATCGGCTTGGCGGTCTTACTGAGTGTTCCGCCTGAGGCGTTTCGCTACGCCGTGTCCCTTGTGACATTTGCGATGCTCGCGGCTCTTGTGTCGGGCTGGCGTTATCGGGGCCAAGTGACACCGCCCAAGGTTTACGGCATCGGCGCCTGCGCGGGCTTTTTGGGCGGTGCGGCGGGTCTGCCGGGGCCGCCCGTCATCCTATTCTACATGGCGCGGCCGCTGCCTGCCTCGGTCGTACGGGCGACGCTGACGTTGTTTCTGCTGATCTATGATGGGATGGCATTGGGGCTTTTGACTGCAAAGGGCGAAGTCACGCTGACGCCGTTCCTGATTGGTGCAATCTTGATCGTGCCCAACCTCTTGGCGATTCAGGTCGGCGCAGCTATGTTCCACCCCGACCGCGAACGGCTTTACCGCCGGGTCGCCTATACCATCATCGCCGGCGCGGCCCTCATGGGCCTGCCTTTGTGGGGAGACATTTAATGCAACTCAACGAAGTCCACTATGGCAGCGCGCAACCGATCGACAGCTATGGGCCCGGGTTTTTCCGCGTGGGCGGAGATCGGATTGATGGCGCAATCCTTGCGACCGAAACCACAGCCCGGACATGGGCAGGGTTAGAGGATGCGGACAGCTTGTTGAAGTTGGCGGGAGCGGTTGATGTGATTTTCCTGGGCACTGGGTCCGAGATCGCCCATGCGCCCGCAGGCCTGCGCGCTGCCGTTGAAGGCGCGGGCATGGGGCTTGAAGTGATGAACAGCCCCGCCGCTTGCCGCACCTACAATGTGCTACTGGGGGAAGGCCGCCGCGTCGCACTGGCGGCCTTGCCAGTCACCGCGACGGACTAAACGCGATCAGGATGATGACAGGTCTAGCGTGGTCTGCGTTTCTACGGCTTTGATCGACGTGTTCATATCGCCGCTGATATCGGCAGCCCCGTCCTTGACGACCATCATCACCGCAAGGCCAAGCCCCACGAGGCCCGCGCACAAGATAACCCAGTCGACAGTGACGGCGCCGTTTTCATCGGTTAGGAAAGATTGGAAATAGGTCATGGGGCAGTTCCTTTGTTATCTGTCCCCAGCATATGCCGCAGTAAACGTGTTCGGAATGGGGCTGGAACGACGCCAAATACCACAAGTTTTAACGGGTTCGCGTGGTTCGTCCGGCAGTGGGGGCGATTTGGCCAAAGACCATTGTCTTTAGCTCACGCAACAATTTGCGCTCCATCGCGGCTTGATAGGCTGAATATCCCAATGCGGTTTCCACAAAGGCACCGGGGCCGCGAATGATTTCGGACAGAAAATAGCTGCTCAGCTCCGCGATTTCGGCCTGCCGCTGGTCCCCTGCGGCGGGGTTGTCTGCGCCGATGACCAGCGCATTGATCGTGACGCCCTCTAGCTTGCGCTGCTGGCTGCTAGGATCGGGCCAGTCGTTGTTTTTTCCATCGCCTGAGATGTCGAGCGTGCGTTGCAAACATGTGGGCGGGGCATCGCGGAACAGCGCTGCGGCATAGGCCATAGACGCGCCCAATGCGGTGGATCGTGAAGCTGGCCGCAGGGTCGGCGCGCGGAGTGTCTTGGCCACCTGATCTAGCGTGGCTAAATCGGTGATGGGCGTCCACTCTAGCAGGGTGAATTGATCGAACTGTCCCGCCCATTCAAATGCAGCGATATAGACGGGGAACTGCGGCGTGCTCAGCAGAACATCGCGCACAGAGGGCGCGGTCAGGGCTGCGGCCAGCCCCTCCCGCTGGAGTATGTATTCATCGGCATCAACCGAACCAGAGACATCCAACGCCAGCAAAAGCGCCTGCCGACAGGCGGCCTGAGCTGCCCCCGCGTGTATCAATACCGCAAGGGCAAGGGCCGCCGCGCGGCTTACCAATGGCCTGTGTTTTCCATGGATGCCCAAGGCTCTGCTGGGGCCAGATGATCCCCGCTTTGCAGCAGTTCAATCGAGACGTTATCGGGCGAGCGGACAAACGCCATATGCCCATCACGGGGAGGGCGATTGATAGTGACACCGTTGTCCATCAGGTGCTGGCAGGTCTCATAGATATTATCGACCCGATACGCGAGGTGGCCAAAGTGACGGCTGTCTGAGGGCAGGCCCTCATCACCGTCCCAGTTATAGGTCAACTCAACATGGGCGTTTTCCTGACCGGGGGGCGACATGAAAATCAGGGAAAAGCGGCCCTTTTCATTTTCATAGCGGCGGGTCTCTTCGAGACCGAGCAGCTTGTAAAACGCGATGGAGGCATCAAGGTCGCGGACTCGAACCATTGTGTGCAGATAGGTAATAGGCATGGGGAACTTTCGTGAGTGATCTCTACCCTCAAGATAGGGCCGGGGGCTGTGGGCGCAACCAATGGCTGTGTCTGATGCGGGTGGCAGGGCGCAAAGCCGCTGTGATTTATATATCTTGTGGATATCCTGACAAAAGTTGACCACATCTAGTGTTCACGTGCGATTATACCCCGAATACGTTCGGAAAGGCCCGATTCGCGGCTTTTGTGGCCCGTTGCGGGCGCGAACATGCGTGGAGAACAGTTCATGAATGATCAGGCCAGTCGACCGATGACCCCCGAAGAAGAAATCGCCGAAATGCGCAGCCATCCGCGCCCCACATTGCGGGCCGTAAGCGAGGGCATGGAGAAACACTTGTACACCGCGCAGCCGGTTTTGGATCACGGGTTTGTCCGTGTGATCGACTATATGGGTGACGACGCCGCCATCACGCAGGCCGCGCGCGTCAGCTACGGCAAGGGCACGAAATCGGTTCAAAACGATGAGGGCCTGATCCGCTATTTGATGCGGCATTGGCACTCCACTCCGTTTGAGATGTGTGAGATCAAACTGCACGTCAAACTGCCCGTGTTCGTTGCGCGTCAGTGGATCCGTCACCGGACCGCGAATGTGAACGAATATTCAGCCCGCTACTCGATCCTTGATCGTGAGTTCTACATTCCGCCGGCGGAGCATCTGGCGGCACAATCCGTGGTGAACAATCAAGGCCGGGGCGATGTCCTTGAGGGGGAAGAGGCCGCGCGTGTCCTCGAAATTCTGAAGCGTGACAGCAATCAGGCATACGACAGCTATGAGGCGATGATCTCACAGGATGGTCAGGCCGGGCTGGCCCGCGAATTGGCGCGCATGAACCTGCCGACCAACATCTACACGCAGTGGTATTGGAAGGTGGATTTGCACAACCTGTTCCACTTCCTACGGCTGCGCGCTGACCCCCATGCGCAATACGAAATCCGTGTCTATGCGGATGCGATTTGTGAAATGGTCCGCGATTGGGTGCCCTTCGCATATGGCGCGTTCGAGGATTACCGCATGGGCGCGCAACAGCTTTCGGGCAAGGGCGTTGAGTGTCTCAAGCGCCGCCTGGCGGGCGAAGTTGTGACCCAAGAAAACTCGGGCATGTCCAAAGGTGAATGGCGTGAGTTCGAAGCCGTCTGGGGCGACGCTTAATCAGACCTGCACGTTCGGGGCCTAGGCCTCGGGCGTGCGCCCATTCCGCTTTTTCGGCGGTTTGGTTGGGTCATCCCCATTCGGATAGACCAACCCTGCCGAGATCACCAATTTGGCGGCGTCCTCAACGGACATGTCGAGGATAATGATATCCTCTTTGGGCACGAACAGCAGGAACCCTGATGTCGGGTTCGGCGTGGTCGGTAAAAAGACCGAGACGATTTTGTCCTCACCCACGGTTTTGGTCGCGATCTCGGCTTTTGCATCGGTCGAGATAAAGGCAATCGCCCAAATACCTTTGCGGGGATATTCCACAAGGCAGGCTTTTTCGAACGAAGTTTCGGTTTGCGCAAAAATCGTCTCAGCGATCTGTTTCACGCCGCCATAGACTGAACGGACGACAGGCACGCTTAGCACAAGGCTTTCGGCCCAACCGATCAGGGAACGGCCGATCAACCCCTTGGCCACCCAGCCCACAAGCATGGCAAAGATGATGAAGACCACCACTCCAACGCCGCGAACGTTCACCTCAATCTGGTCCACGCCCTCAAAGCCGAGGATACGGTTCAGCAGCTGCGTAGGTTGGTAGGCGTCGGGTACAAACGGCCAAACAAATCCGTCGATCCAGCCGACAACCGTCCAGATCAGCCAGACGGTCAGCCCAATGGGCGCAATCACAATGAGTCCGGTTAGGAAATTGTTGCGAAGCCGCGCGAACAGCCCCACGCGTGGGGGTTTGGGGTCTTCGGGCATGGGAATTTGCATTGGGTGATCGGTCTTTCCTCGGTCCTAGCCGCATATGTAGCGGTGCGCGGTGGGCCGCACAAGGAAGCGCGGAATTTAGCGCCGCTGTGTCGCAATTTCGCCCGCGATTTCAGCGGCGAGGCGTGCATTGTTCATCACGAGGGCAATATTCGCCTCAAGCGAGGCCCCGTTTGTCAGCTCAAACAAACGCCGCAGCATAAACGGGGTGACGGCCTTGGCGCTGATCCCTGCGGCGTCGGCCTCGGCTTGAGCCGTGGCGATGAGAGGGGCGAGGGTGGCCGCCGGGATTTCGGCCTCCGTCGGGATTGGATTGGCCACGAGTTGTCCGCCGGGCAACCCGAGGGCCGCGCGCATCAAATGCGCCTTGGCAATCTCGGCCGGGGTCTCGGCGCGTAGGGGCGCGGGCAGGGGGCTGGTCGCGGACCAAAACGCCGGAAAAGTATCCGTGCGGTAGCATAGGACCGGAACGCCTTGGGTCTCTAGGACCTCCAACGTTTTTGGCACGTCAAGGATTGCTTTGGCACCAGCGGCGACAACAGTGACCGGCGTACGCGCCAGCTCCGTCAAGTCGGCTGAGACGTCAAAGCTGGTTTCCGCACCCTTGTGGACGCCGCCGATGCCCCCGGTCGCAAAGACCGCGATCCCCGCGAGGCGTGCGCAGATCATGGTGGCCGCAACAGTGGTGGCCCCGGTCTCACCCGTTGCAAGGCAGTGCGCCAAATCGGCCCGGCTCAGCTTGCGCGCATCGCTCCGCTGCGCAAGTGCATCTAGGTCCGTATCCTCAAGCCCGACATGCAGCGTGCCATCCAGCACGGCCATCGTGGCGGGCACGGCACCAGCATTGCGAACCACGCCCTCAACCGCGCGGGCTGTTTCAAGGTTTTGCGGATAGGGCATGCCGTGGGTGATGATGGTGCTCTCAAGCGCCACAATTGGTGCGCCCTGGGCTTGGGCGGCTGCAACTTCTGCGCTCATTTGCATTGGCACGTCCAACATCATCTCGGTCCTTTTCACGTGTTTGACCTCGCGGATGCGATGGTCCCGATTGCCCTAGTAGGTCTCGCCTGAGACGTAAATAGCTGCAGCCTCCAACGCCCGCTCAAGGGCGGCGTCGGGCGCGGCACCCTTGGCCTCTGCCGCGATATGAGCAGCCATAAATGTGTCGCCTGCACCGGTCACGCGAGTGACCATCACTTCGCGCGGCTGTGCGGTGAATGTCCCGCTTTGCGATCCACATGCTGCCGCGTCCCCGCCATTGGTGACCAGCACCCGGTGGACCCCGCGTCCGACCAATGCGCGCGCGGCCTCTGCAGCGGACCCATGACTTTCGCGGAGAAGTAGGTTCGCCTCTTCTAGGTTTACGTAAAGCGTGGCGCGCCCTGCGTGTAGAAAGGGGGTGAGACGCTCGGCCTTGCCGGGGGAGGCTGGTGCAATCCGTAGGTCCGTGCGTGCGAATGTTTCGCTGACCGCGATGTCAGACAACAGCGCCTCGGTTAGGTTGCCGTCTAACGCGATGATGCCCGCCCAGCCCTTTAACGTACCGCTTTCCAAGGGGCGCAGTATCTTGGCCCCAGCTTGCTCAAGTGAGTGAGCATCCGCAATTGCTGCGATCAAACCGTTGCCACCCTCGACCGCCATATAGGTGTCCGTTGGCAGGTCCTCTGACCGGTACAGGTGCGTCGTCACCATGCCCAATCGCGCACAAGCCGCGACCAATTCCTCACCCTCCGGATCGCGCCCGACGGCCGACAAAAGCGCGGGCTGCATTCCATATGCCTTGAGGGCCATAGCAATGTTCATCGCGACCCCGCCGGGGATACGGGTGATCCGCCCAGGCACATCTGAGCCCGCGCGCATGTGCGATGATGACCGCCCGATTATGTCCCACAAAACCGAGCCTATGCACAAAACGTCTACGGCTTGCGGCATCATCGGCCCAACACCAATCGCAGTCCAAGGGCCCCCATCACGACCGCCGCGCCGCGATCAAGATACAGCTTCGCCGCCATGTACCTTCGTTGCGCGGCTTGCGTGCTCAAAAGCATGGACAGCCCGGTATAAAACGCAATTTCCACCGCGAAATGGTTCAGTACAATCAGCCCCTTATCTATCACGCTTAATCCCGGCGGAAAAATCACAATCAGAACGGCAGCAGCAAACAAAGCGGACTTGGGGTTAACCGCTTGCAGCAATACTCCGTCCCGAAAGGCCCGCCCCGCAGGGCGTAAATCTGTCTGAATGGGTGTCCTTGCGCCCCTCCACATCTGGATCGCAATCCAGATCAAATACGCCGCACCTAGCGTTTTGGCCGCCCAATAGGCCCATGGAAATGCCGCAAATACGGTCTCTAGGCCCAGCAATGCTGCAGCCGTCCAAACTGCCGCCGTCAGTCCCAGCCCAAATCCCATAGCGATCCCAGCACGACGCCCCGCTGATAGGGTCGTGCGAATGGCCATAACCAACGCTGGTCCAGGGGACAGGATCGCCGCCAGTAGGGTCAGATTAAACAAGATAACATGTTCAAAACTCAAAACGGCTCTCCCTCACCAATCAGCGCACAACACCAAAATGGCTCCATATTGTCGAGCCTTGATAAACCCTACTCCCGCCATCTCCTTTGTTCCCAAAATACTCACCTAGCGGGGCCGAAGGCCCCGCAAGAATGTCATGCCGCGTCAGCGGCGCGTTCAGTTTACCCTTCGGGCAGCTTGGTCCAACGGGCATCTAGCGCTTCAATGGCTGCCACGCGGTCCGCGGTCTTTGGGTGGCTCATCAACCAAGCCGGTGCGCCGCGCCCGCCCATACCGGTCAATG
>Ga0228634_1001665_pt1 | contig 12397 bp, 14 predicted proteins | sample 42DmetaG_FD_190063 | JGI IMG/M metagenome (GOLD analysis project Ga0228634, IMG submission 190063) | Seawater microbial communities from Monterey Bay, California, United States - 42D | ecosystem: Environmental > Aquatic > Marine > Coastal | place: USA: California | collected 2016-09-27
AAAGGTATTCGAAGCCACTTATCGTGTTGAAGTCTTCTTCTTTGTTGAGTCGGCTACATTCGAAGGCATCTAAGACCAGTAGAAAGAACAGGGCGTAGATAGTATAGAATGAGAAAAAGCCGAAGCCCAACAGGAACTTGTCGATGAGGCAAATGCTAAGCATGTGGCCCTTGAGGTTGTCAATGTTGTTGGACATGATGGTATTCGGAGAAGGGAAAAGTAATTGTGCCTATCAATTGAGGATTTCATGTTAATCAAATTTTTTAAGAAGGTGTAAACTGTAGATATCTTTTAGGTTATCAGTAGTCAACACTCGTCGCCATCTTTATCGTTCTCCCAGTCGTCTGTTTCTTTGAACCTGTTGAGATAGTGCTGTCTTCCCAAGGGGTGGCTCGGAGAGGAAGGATGATGGATGTGTAGGGCAGGGGCAAGTGCTTTCAGAACTTCAGATTTAGGCGAGGCATCGTCCATGTTTTCTACTTCTTCGTCCGAAGAGTAGCTTTCACAGCAATTTCCATGATGGCCTTGTTCGCATTCATAGAGATGATTTGCTCCATGAAAGGCTTCCAAAGCGCATTGGCTAGAGCATTCCTTGCAGTAGTGTTCGCACCAAACGTGTTCGTCAGGGTCTTTCAACTCGTTGTTGCTGTTGTACAAGTTGGGGTAATCATCGTAGTCGTCCCAATGCGAAGCAGGAGGAGTATCGCAAGAATGCCAAAGTTTTTTGTAGTAGGTAGGGTTTCCGGGGTATGGACTGTATCCGTCAGTTGTCATGGTCTTATGTTCTTCGCCTGTCTCGTCGATGTGGGGAATGGTGGGCTTGGAAGTATACATGAGTTGCTGCGAAATAAGTCAGAGGGGGTTTGTTCTATAAACAACACAATTCACAATGAATCAAATTTTTATGTAAACGATAGATAAGTAAAAAAGGATAGTTTATTAGTTAGAATATAACGCATTTACCAGGAGCAAACAGTAGAAAGGTAGTTGTTGAGGTCGTGACGGTCCTTGAGAATCTGGCGCTCGGAGTCGATGATGGTCTGGTGGATGTCCTCGATGAGGCCTGGCGCTTCCTTGAGATCAGGGCGGAGAGAGTGAAAAGTGGGGCGGAAGGATGGGTCGATCTTCTGACAGAAACCCGGACCAAAGGAGACAGCAGGGCGCTTGGGGCACAACATGCATCGACGGGCCATCTCATCAATGCGGTGCCGAGTCTCAGTAGTTTCGTAGGTGAAGTTGGTGTCGATGTCCACGAGGTTGTTCCTGACGACGACCATACCATTCCACTTGACCTTTGACTGGGTAGGGATAGCAGGCGAATCGCCGATGTAGAAGGCGTTGCGAAGCCGGTGCTTCTTGTCAGTGAGGGTTCCATCAATTGACAGTCCGCGCAAGAGAAGCATGAGGTTGACATCGTGGGCGTTCATTGTCTTGATGTCGTCCATGTTCTCTTGGAAAACCTTGTAGGGGTCGTAGTTTTCATCGGCCTCATCTGCGAACTCCATTACACATGTAGATACCTGGTCACCCGGGAGTTTGATGTGCTTGACGGAGGTGATAGAATACCTAGAGGTCTTCGTCGTCTTATCACCAGACGAGTGATAGCTGGACCGATTGCGTTTTTGGACTGAATGTCCAGTCTTCTTAGTGATGGTTGATAGACTGTGGGAAGACATTGTCGATGTTGTTGTTGGCTTGAAGGAAAAAGAAAGGATGTAATGTAATGTAATGTTTGCTAATGAGAGATGAATGAATCAAATTTTTATAAGGTTGTAGGGAGTAAATGATCTAAAATTCGCCATTGAGAAAGTCTTGATAGTCTAGGTTGGCCCAATCACGCTTCTGTGCTTCTCGTCCATAGTATTGGTGATCGAGGACGGGATCCAACTCAGGATGCTGTTGGAGGTCATAATCAGGGAAGTGAATGTGTGTGCCACACCATGAGTTAGTGGTGTATGGGTTCTGCTGTTCCTGATGCTTGTCATAAGGGCCAGACAAGCCTTCCAAGAGGATGTTCTCGGCCTCAGAGGCCATCCTTTCTGCGCGGTGCTCCACGTCTTCGTCTTCGTCGTCGTCCTCCTCCTCCCCCTCGTACTCCCCCTCCTCCTGGTGATGGGAAAGGATTGGAGTAAGAGAAGTCCAGTCGAAAATGTTATGTTTTGTAGGTGTTGGGGTTGGGGTAGGTGCTGGTGTGTAGGTAGTGGGTTGAGTGGTAAGCCATGCGTGATTCTGATGTTGGGTAATGAAGAGTGCCTGGTTGAGGGTGAAGTGTGTAGTGCGAGTGAAGGAGTTGTGATACCAGTAGTGGTCGGTGCTTGGATTGTAAATGGCGGTGATGTTGGGGTATTTGTGTAGACGAGAGTCGATGGGTTCATCGTCAATCTCAATAACTGGAAGCTCTTCCTCGAACAAGGCCTGATCGGGGTCGTCGAATGTGAGACGAGTGTTCTTGTTGTGGTAGATGTATGACTTGGTGATAGGGTCCCAAATCATGGAGATCTGGTCCTTAGACCACCACTCAGCGGCCCAATTAGAGGTGTTTTTGGTATGGGCTGACTGATGATGAAGTCCGGTCTGTTGAAACCATCCTGCATTTTGGACACAGGTTTGGTTCCAGTCGAAGTAGTTCGTCTTAGTTGCTGAGTTGTTCATGATACGGTTCGTTTGGGCGGAGGAAAAAAAGATATTACCGTTTAACCAAAAAAAGAAACATATCAAATTTTTAAGTTAAGTATGGTTTATATGGTTTTATTAAAAGATCTATTCGTCGTCGCTCTGGTATTCGTCTTCGTCGTCTTCGCTAGTGCTTTGGTCCTCGTAGTCGCTGTCGTCTTCACTGTCGTCATCGCTGTCCATCGGCTCATCGTCTTCGTCGTCTTCGAGCTTGCAAGAACAGTGCATGGAAGTTCTAGTTCTGGTGGTTCGGGATTCAGTAACAGTCTCTACTACCTCCAGGGTCTCCAAGGGCTGTGAGTCTTCCTGTTCGGGTTCTTGGCGGTCGTCAACTACGAAGCCATCCATGTGGTATCCTGCTTTAGTGAGTTGCCCAGTCCGTTCGAGACGGATATGCTCGTAGTCAAGCTCCTCGTCAGTTCCGTTGCCCTTAATTCCTCCAAAGTTGCGGTCGTAGGTGTCGATGGGACGACCGGCGGTCGAGGCGTTGTTCGAGCCGGGGAGGATTTGAGTTCCGTTGATGGTAGATGTCATTGTAGCTGAATTGCTGGTTAAATTGTAATACAAGAATGTATAAACCACCCTTAATCAAATTTTTTGAAGAAGTTATATAAAGGGGTAAAAAGAAATGTGTGTGTGTGAGTGTGAGTAGTGTATTTAATTTTTGTTTGTATATGGGTGTTTTATCAGCTTTTTAGTTATGGTTTATTAGCTTTTTAGATTTACTAGGGATGTTCATTGCAGGGCGCTTTCAATAGCAGGGAGAATAGTTGCGACCCTGCCCTGAGTTGCGCATACTGTGCCCATGCATCTCTTGTAGCCGTTGACTTGGAGGAAATCGTCCCAATCCATGCGACAGCACTCGGCACCGAGAAAGACCACGTTACGGTTTGAGTGGCCTGAAGCCGTCCAAGTCTCAGGTCGACTGGTCGGTGGTTGAATATCGGTAATACGATGGACTATGATTCTCTCCTTGTAGAACCAGAAAATGAAGTAGTCTCCTACTTTAGGTTGATTCCTAGAAGGAAGAGGTGCATCCCACATCATAGTATGTCCTGCGTTTGCACGGCTGATCTGCTCTTGGTAGTCCTTGAAAGCATCACGTCGGGGGTCGGAAGAGATAGGGGTAAAACACAGTCCAACGGAAGGGTCCAGTTGTTTCTTTTGGAGAGGTTTGTTCACCGGTTTTGGGATTTGAGAAGAGAGGGGTTCGGAAGATAACGGCGACGACTTTGGGACACGCACTCTGATACGCGGGTTGAACACGATGGTCTCTTCGTTGTCGAAGTAATCGTCGTCACTCATAATACGGAGGAATCTGTCCATGCAAGGCTCTGTTAATTTATGATTATATCATAATAATTTATGTTAATCAAAATTTTGACAGAAGTTATATAAAGGGGTAAAAAGAAATGTGTGTATCTAATTTTTGTTTGTATATGGGTGTTTTATCAGCTTTTTAGTTATGGATTATTAGCTTTTTCTGGTATATTGGATTATTAGCTTTTTATTTGGTTATGTGTTATTTACGCCTCCACAGGCGCGGCCGCGGCCTTGGCCTTATCGGTCCAGGTGGACTTCATCGCGGGCTCCATGGCCTTCCACATGAGGCCTGCCAGCTTCGTGATCTCTGCGGACTTGACCACTGTGTTCCGGCCGGGTTGCTGGGCGATGGCGCTGGTGATGGAGCCGCGAACACCAGAGTTGTTGAGCCAGTAGAAGTAGGAGTTGGCCATCTTGGGGGTCTTCTTCTTGGAAGCAGCGAGTAGGAGCTTCTTGGCTTCCTTGGCGGCAGTCTTGTCTGCCTTCTTCTCGGCGCGTTCGGCAACTTCGAGCTCCTTGGCTCCCTGCTTCTCCAACTTGGCCTGCCAGCGCTTGTTGAGGGAGATGGCCATCTTGCCCTCAGCACTGAAGGCATGCCATCCACCCGTCTCCTCGCCGAGGAAAGTGGCGGGGTTCTCCCAATTGGGCCTTTCGGCCTTGTCTTCTTGGGCCTTCCAGAAGATGCAACGCTCGCCTTCCGCGTTGTGAGTAGGGAGGGGCTGGTCGATGCGACCGTGGAAGAGACCAAACTGAAGCTGCGCGGTGGTCATCTCGGAGGCTTCCTCAGCGGGAACCTCCTTGAACTGGAGGGGTTGTTCGGTCTCAGCCGCCATCTTGCCATGAGTAGCGCAGTAGTCACCGTGCTCCTTGTGGCGACGGCTCTTGCACTGTGTGCCAGTCCCATTACCCCAGACGCGGGCCATGCAGCGGCATTCAGGTGCTGGAAGAGCGCGAGGGCCCTTGGGAGCACCACGCTGGCGCTTGGTTCCTCCTCCAGGAGCGGGTGTGGGGGCCTCAGTGACCTCCAGGATAGGGCGCATGTCGTCTTCATGCTGCTCCATAAGTTCGACGATGTCTTCCTCCTCCTCAACGGTCAGTGTCGAGTTCAAGGCCTCGTAAAGACGCTGTTGCGCCTCGATCACATCGTCGGGGTATCCCTGCGCGGCGAGGGAGTCGAGGATGGCGAGCTGTCCGGTGGTGAAGGAAGACATCGTGATTGTCGTGTTGATTGTAAGTCGCTTTGAGCTGTGCTCTGATTAATTGTAATATCGAATACAATAATCCGGGTCAATCAAATTTATTTAACCCTTTTATAGCAACATATGAAGTGTAATCTATATAAAGGGGTAAGTATATCTGTATCAAATACATATAAAAGGATATACATATCAAGCATAAAGGGGTAAATCGGTTATATACTTGATATGTATAAAAGGGTAAGGTATGTTATATAAAAGGGTGTTATAGAGTATGTATTTGATACGTGTATATGTATAAAGGGGTATATATGTGTTGTATTGTGTATGTATAAAGGGGTAATGAAAAAAGTGATCTCTGTACAGAATCATTGATACTGTTATACGGAGTGAAGCGTATGCGTGCATATCTGACTATAACTATAAAGGGGTAAAAAAAATTTGATTAGTTGAAATTTCAGGTTTCTTGGAGCATAAACCAACTCGAGCAACGCTCTACAACAACTCTTACAACAACAATGACTTCTTCCTCGAACGCCTCGATGATTGCGACCCTGATGGCCGGTATGGATGTGTCTTCTCTGACGGAGAAGGGCGTGTCGGCCGAGACTTTGGCGAAGACGATCGCACAATTGACTCAGGCGACAGAGGAGAAGAAGTCCGGTGGAGGAACTGGTCGCAAAGACCGTGTCCGCAAGGAGATTCCGGCGGGGGAACGCTGTATGGCGCGCACTTGGGGACAAGCCTCAAAGGGAAACCTCGGTATGGGTCCACAGTGTTCCTCGAAGAAGTGCGGAGGTGACTACTGCAAGATGCATGCGAAGCTGGCTGCTGCTAGCGAGGAGCCTTGTCAGATGGTGAACGGCAAGAAGTTCGGTCTCTTCTGTGGGCGCATCGACCAGCCGCTTCAGGGCAAGGACTCCAACGGAAAGTGGCAGATTCTCTGGCTCTGTCCGACGGTGGTGAAGCAGATTGATGCGGACAAGGAGGCTGGCAGCTTCGAACTCGGCGAGAACGAACTCGCTCACAAGACGAAGAGCTCTGGTCCCAAGAAGCCTCGCGTGAAGAAGGAGAAGGCTGCTAAGAAGGAGAAGGCTCCCAAGGCTCCTCGTGGCAAGAACGCCTACATGTTCTACCTCGAGTCTCGCCGCGCGGCCATCAACGCTGAGATTTTGGCTGCTGGGACGGCGGAGGGTGCTTCTCAGGATGCGAAGGACAAGCTGACCAAGACTGGCAAGGTGAAGGTCTCTGAGGTGACGAAGGTCGCTGGCGCTGAGTGGAAGGCTCTCGATGCTGATGCGAAGAAGCCGTTTGAGGCTCAGTCCGCTGCTGACAAGGCTGCGAAGCAGGAGGCTTTCATTTCCGCTCAGTTGGTGGAGAAGGCCGCTGGAATCGCCGTGGCCGACCACGATAAGTCGGTTCTGAAGGCAATCTGCGAGCCGGCCTCTCCTCCTGTCGCTCCTGTCTCCGAGGATGAAGCTGATGAGGCGAATGCGACAGCGCTGGCGTTGATTGCCCAGCTCAAGGGCGATGATGAAGCCGACAGCGAGACCGAAGAGGACGAGGATGGTGAGAATGAGGCTTGGTCTTACACTCTTACTGGTGAACATGAGTCTCTCTGCGAGGACGGCAGTGCTGTGGTGATTCCGTTTGACAGCAAGCACTACGTGGTGCCCTACAGCTGGTATGAAGGCGCCGATGAGGAGACCGTGAGCGACGAGGCTGCGGTCAAGAAGGTATCCGTTGGGATGCTGACCAACCCGAAGCCGCCGACGGGGGACGGTGACATCGAGGGCGACTTCGTGGTCAAGGCGTAGATAATACATAACCATATAAAAAACAGAAAATCCATAAGTAAAAAATAGAAAATCCATAAGTAAAAAATAGAAAATCCATAAGTAAAAAATAGAAAATGAAAACCCATAAAAAGGTGTGATTGTTATTTGTTTTTTTATATCTATCTTTTACCCCTTTATGGAAGGTTCTATAAAAGGGCAAAAAAAATTTGATGAGTCTGAATTTAAGTTGTATAGAGTACAATTCAAACTCGCGTTCAACGCACAACCAACTCTCTACAACAACAACAATGTCTTCCGACTCCACGACCTTCGAGGCGACTTTCCCGCAGAACGGCACCATTTGCTCCCGCGACATGGGGCGGATCATCGGCGTTGCCGGATGCGGAACCAAGCGTCTCGTTGCGGCCGTGAAGACGACATACCCAACCTGTCGCCCCTTCGTGCGCGGTGACCGGAACGGGGGCACCTTCAAGCTCTCGGCCAAGGGGACAGATGGCGAGAAGGCGATTCGCTTCCTCGCTGATGCTCTCCAGAAGGAGCTCGACTGGGTCTCGGGCCAGAGTGAGGACTGCCCGCACGCGCACCAGTGGGTAGACGCTTCGAGCTGGACTGTGGACATGAAGCACATCATCGGGCGGGGTGGTGAGGGCATCAAGAGCATCCAGGAGAAGGGTGGTTTCATCCTACACAAGGTGCGCAACGGCGCGAACTGGTTCCTGGTGGAGGGCATCAACAACATGATGGTCCAGCGGATGGTTCTCAAGCTGAACGAGCGCAAGCAGACGGTGGAGCGCGCGCAGCGGTCTGGACCTCCTCGCCGGGTTCAGGTGGACCTCTCTCGTCCTGCGAACCAGGCTACTGGGGGCGATACCAACTCGTTTGGGTCGCTACAGGATTCATCCGATGAGAGCGATTCTTCGGATGAGGAAATTCGCTGTAGCTCTCCTGGCTCTGATGACGACGAGGAGCTTCTGAAGGGTGTCGCTGCTGGCCAGAAGGCGGCTGAGGACGAGATTCGTCGCCACCTCCAGAGCAGCCAGCTTCGGGGCCGTGGAGCAGCTCGCAGTCTAGGGTCTGAGATGCACGCGGTGCGGTGCGAACTCGCTGGGAAGCGTGGTGTTGAGCCGTTCCATGTCTCGGACCGTGAGGTGAACGAGTTCCTTCGCCAGGTGGCTGATGATGAGGATTTCGAGCAGGCTCGTCGCCAGAACCCTTCCCAGTCGGTGGACACTCGGTCTGAGGAGCACTTCCCCGACACGCTCTCGAAGGGCGATGGTGAGGCGAACATGAAGCTCGAGGTGCGCTCTCTGGGCGCCTGGGGTGTTGGAGCTCCCAAGGAGAAGACGATCACGCCCGAGAAGCTGGTTGAGGCGTCGGAAAACTGGGGGCACTCTTCCGCGCCTACCAAGACGTGGCCCGCTGCTCCTCCTGCGCCTCCGCGCCCGACTATGGCCCGCACGATGACTACTGGCGTGCGTTCTGGTTCGACATTCGACGGAACTCCACCGGCTGACGACTGCTGGCCTCAGGGGGAGCAAGGCTTCCAGGGCGGATGGGGTAGCTCCGATGACGAGGAGGAGGGCTTCTAGGTAAGTTAACCTACAAAACCAAATAAAAAGCTAATAAACCATATACTAAAAACAGCGTAAATAACATAACATAAACAAATAAAAAGCTGATAAAAGGACTATATACCATAAAAATGTTTCTTTTTTATACTATGTGCTTCAAAAATTTGATATAACCGAATTGAGCTTTGTGTAGATTACACAACTCTCTTCGCTTTTACGCTTCAAACAACAACATGATTTCGTGCTGCCTCGTTCAGGGTGACAACAAACACGCGCCCCCCACATTACACGTCGAACTCGAGCCCAATGGCACCTACACCCAGCAAGGTGGGTTGATGACGCCGTCGATGTTCAACCAAACTGAAACGGAAACGTCGGTTCCGTTCTCTTCTCGGCTCTCTGCGATGGCGAAGGAGTGGACACCAGCGACAGCAGTTGCGTCTGACACGGCTAGTGCGGAAGGCCTGGTCAAGGAAAAAGTCCAGTGCGATGCCCTCATTTGGTGCCAAGGTGATGAAGAGGCTGGACTGCCCAAAGGTTCTCGCAGTCGATGCAGTAGAATGTGTTTGCTTAAGCAGGGAGGCACCAAGCATCCACTCTGTAGCACTCATGCCAAGCAGATGGCGAAGCGGGGCGACATCTCAACGGACTCTCCTATCCGTTATGATCCAGTCAAGCAACAGCACTTCTACAATGGCAGTGTTGCTGGTAATGCGTCTGAGGAGCATACTCAGAATGACTGGTATAAGATTTACGATGAAGGAACTGACAGACCCACTATCCTGATTCTTCAAGGATACTCTGGTGAAGATGTTGCTTCTGGTGCCAATTTTCTAAGTAAATACGCGGCTCTCAAAACAGCTAATCCTAACGCACGCTGGATGACGCTCAGGGGTAGGTATGGCATTCAACTGGATTCTCTCAAGAAAGTGTTTCACGAACTTAACCTCGAACTCGGACGTCCCACCCACGAATGGTGTATGGAATACACTCCACCAAACTAAACATAAATTTCACCATAAAAATCTGATAAACAAATAAAAAGCTGATAAAAGGACTATATACCATAAAAATGTTCTTTTTTATTAATGATAATTACACAGAAACCTACAGTATTCCACCATATTTATAAAAAATTTGATTTATATCAATTGTTAGTTGATATATAACAAACAATAGAACACCCATCAACTAATTGAACATCAATATGTTTACCAATGTGGGGAACTACGGTGAATATACCGCTACCATTCTGGAAGAATTTAAACTTCCAGATAATAAAACTCAGCATGAATGGGATGCGACAAAATACAATGATTTGCCTACAGCTATGATGAAGATATGCCATGATTGCTGTGTTGCCGAGGGGGATGAAAAACTATTAGAACAAAACCCCGACGTTATCATTGAAAGACACCATCATGTTCTTGAGAAAGGTGGTAAGGTTAAAAATCATTTTGCTCCTCACTGTGACCATGAAGGTCCCGCAGACGGACCTTGTAGAAGCGCTCTATACTACTATCAGATTGACGAAGGAATTGATGACGTAGGACTACATTTTTATGATTGGATTGACGAGGAATCGGGAATAATCGACCAGGCCGGCGGGACTCACGACGAACCAAAAGAGACATTTATTCCTACAAGTGGAGATGTAGTTACATTTGGAAATAATATTCCACACTGTCCAGGTGAATTTAAGACCGATAGTGAAAGTCCAAAGGTTAGAGGTCTCTTCGCTATATTTATTAAGTATCCTTCTAAGGAAAAGCCTAAAAAAGTTCCGAAAAACTGTATGTCTTGGCTAAGGTGCTTTTCATAATCAAAATGTGATTTTTACCCACAAGTAAGGTAAAAATTTGATGAAGCAGTTTGTAAAGATATGATAGTAATCAACAACTAAAAGACACTATGTCTGCAACATTTGAAAACAACAACCTGGACTGTTCGGGCTTCACTGCCAGAAGCACCAATCTGTCTAAGCTTCAGCTGACTCCCGATGAATACCAGCAATTGCGCGGCGCGCCTCACAAGCGTGACACACCCCAGGATGAGGAACGGAACAGGGATTGGACCGGAAGTGATGACGACGAGGGTTGGCCACAGGATACTGACTGGGGACACGAGTCAAAGTATGGAAACAAGAGGTTTGGGAAAGGACGGATGGGGCATATGTAAATAAAACCTATATACCATAAAAAATAAAAAAGGGTTATACCATAAAAATTTTCTTTTTACCTACAAGTAAGATAAAAATTTGATGAAGCGGTTTGTAACTATATGATAGTAATCAACAACGAAGAGACACGATGTCTAAAACATTTGAAAGCAACAACACTGAAGTGAGCGGTATGAACAGCGACTTGCGTCCTTGGGCTGCCTCATGGTATCCCTGGCGTGGATACCTAAATGGGATGAATGTTCCAGATTTTCCGGAGAGTGGCTTGCTATACTCAACGGGACCAAGGTTTCCAGAGCTGACTCATGAACTTTACCGGGGTGGTAAATTGGTGCCGCGATCCCCTATGGTCGGGCGAGGAATGTTCACCTACGTCCCAGACGGAACCCTGTTTTCGGGAATGAAACTGGGGGGTTGGGGAAGCCAGTATGGAACTCGGTCTGAGCGAGAAGCATGGGTGGGACGAGACCTTGTTGGAAACTTTGTGCTAATCAGGGTGAAACGCAAGGAGCCACCGTTGGACAAGACCATGTCTCTGGCACAAACAGAACTAGAGGTAACCGAACAGGCTCTGGGTGAATTTAAACCCGAGTTCTACAACGAGGTCTACGAACTTGCTTCTGGCTTTAATAGCTTCCGCTACGAGTGGTTGTTTGCCTATGTGAGGGGCTACAACAGCTACACTGGGAAGCATGAGCTGGAGTTCAAGCTTGACGACATTCCTGTGACTGGAATCTGGGTTGACGTGGGGAAGTGTGTGTGTCAGGAATGGGGTCGGGCCGACATGCGCCTCCTGATGAAGAAGATTGAGGAGAAGGAAGGAGAGACGAAGGAACGATCGGCTATTAACATCCAGAGGATTTGGCGTGGATACGAGGGTCGAACCTATGGGAACATGCCTGAGTTGTTGGATTATCCAGATTCTCCGACCCCAGATTCTCCGAATGAGTTTAATGGGCTCTACGGACCGGAGTCTACGACCCTTGTAGACAGCAAACCTGCGAATACTGTGGGGAACAAAAAGAAGAAAAAGAATTGGTTCCAAAACCTTGTGAAACTTCCCCAGAGGGATCCAAAAACCCATCCAGATGAATCCAACTTCATGTCTGAATATCAGGTTCGGTGTGCTTTTGCTCAGCGTGACGAGGATGATGCTGGCGAAGATAGCACTCCTATGGAGTCAAGGCATGATGAGCGCCAATGGCAGAAGAACCGCACGAAGACCCGCTACTGGAATAACGATGTGAAGCAGAGTTCGGATTGGTGCGATGGTAACACGGAGGCCTGTGAAAAGAGGGCGAAGACAAAGTGGAACACGGTGAGCAAGAATGGTGATAATAACCATGGGACAAAAGGTAGGAAAGGTGTGGTGGCCCAACGCGCGAAGACCCAGGTTCGGCGGAACCGTAGGAGGAAGATGCACAATGATACCAGGAGTGCTGGTAGCGACTAATAAATAAAAATAAAAAGTTGATGGGTGTAGCATAATGGAATGCGCTGAATAAGGCATAAACAAGCCTGATAGATAACCAAGTTCAAGTCTTGGCACCCTTTAAAATTCCTTTTTTTTATAAAATATCCAGGTATCTGGGTTAAAATTTGATTTAAAGATAAAATGCTGATAAATATTAAAATGTTGAAAAATCTGTTATTTCT
>Ga0228634_1001684_pt1 | contig 12258 bp, 10 predicted proteins | sample 42DmetaG_FD_190063 | JGI IMG/M metagenome (GOLD analysis project Ga0228634, IMG submission 190063) | Seawater microbial communities from Monterey Bay, California, United States - 42D | ecosystem: Environmental > Aquatic > Marine > Coastal | place: USA: California | collected 2016-09-27
GTTAGATTGTCCTTCTGATATGGAAGTAGATCATTTTCTTCATTTAACATTTGCTCACTCTGGAATTGTTTTTGGTTATCCAACCGAATTAATTTTTGCAACTGATTTAGATGATTCTAAATGGACAACCGAAGAGAAGTTAAAATTACTTCTTTTTGAATCACACTTGTTGGTATATAAAACAATCAATAAGGTGGAAAAGGTGGACAAAGCTGATTTTATTAGTTCCATGTTGTTTTTTTATGGAAAACATAATTCGTATTCCATTACTAAAATATTTACTTTTTTCTTAAAAGAATCAGAAGATGAGAAGTTAGAGAATATTTTAATGAAAAGAGTTGGGATTAAGACAAATTTGTTAGACACTCAGTTATGGTTGAACTATTTAACTAATGTTTTTGTTTATTTAGATGTTATTCTATATTCCGATTTCTTGAAAAAGAAACAAGAATCTACTTTTTCAAACTATACCGATTTAGCAATGGATTCTTTAACTGCAATCTCTCTTTCAGCTTTTTCGAGTGGATTTGTTGAAGAACAAGAAAAAGGGTTGTTTAAAATATTTTTAGCTTCCGCCTGTTTACCAGAGGACAAAAAAGAAACGGCAATGTCTCAATTTAGAAATGGGACTTATTTTTCTGATTTTTCGGAAAACATTCAAGAGAACTGGTTATTCAAGAGGTTTTTATTAGACATCTCTTCGCTAACAGTTTTATCGAATCAGAAAGTGATTTCCGCAGAAAAAATATTTTTATTAGAACTTTGTGAGTTCCTGCAAATTCCACGAATAGAATTAGAAGAAACACGTGTAATGGTTGGAACATTCGTTTTGAATAATAACAAACAAGTATCTTTTTTGAAATCTAGTTCTTCGTATGAAAAAATGTTCTCTAGTTTATCAAGAAGATGGATTAAGGTTCTAGGAAGAAATAAAGATAAGTTAGCAACGGAGTTAAAACAAAGTAAAGAGCTAATACACCTAATTAAAAAATCAACTTCTCAAGAATTATCAAAAGAAGAAAAAGAATTGGTAAAATCACAGTTCTTAGATATTGTAAAATCAATGCCTTCTTTAGCCATTTTCATGTTACCTGGTGGAGCGTTATTACTTCCCCTCGTTTTGAAGATTATTCCAGACTTAATTCCTTCTGCTTTCAGAGAGAATGAAATTGATAAAGAATAAGTTAGTTGCTGTATAGTTCCTTTTCAAAAACCTAAATCTTCAATTAACTTCTTTTTTTAGCTTTAAAAAGTATTGAAATAAATATTTTATTTTTGCAGAGATGTAACTTTTTAGACTTTCAGTACACTTACCTAATAAGCAACCATTATTGAATGAATAAACAAGAACGATTTTTAAAACTTTACGAGCCGATTCATGATAGGTTCGAGCGCTTCTGCAGAGCAAGGCTTTATGGTCACTCTTCGTTTATGGAACATTCAGATTTGATGAACGATTCGTTATTAATTGCTTATGATAAATTTGAGTCGTTAGAATCTGAAAAAGCCTTCTTATCATTCCTTTTTGGTATTGCGATTAGAATTTTATCCAATCATCAAAAGAAAAAAAAGGAAGAACGTTTCATTTCTGATAATCATATGGTAATGGTAGCTTCTTCAAGTGTATCTGATTTAAACGCTGAATTACACTTTCTGTATGAAGCATTGAATCAGTTAAACTTAGAACAACGAGAAAGCATCATCTTATTTGAAATTTCAGGATTTAGCATTAAAGAAATAGCGGTTTTACATCAAACCTCAGAATCATCTGTGAAGCAACGATTAAAACGGGGACGAGAAAAACTAGCGAATATTTTAGCGGATAATTCAATTAATAAAGAGAAGGAGGTACAAAATGGATAATCAAGAAAAATTAGACCAACTTTTCAAGCTTTCTAGGGAAGAGAAACCTCATGTAAGTTTTGAAGAAACGAAAGCTAAATTCAAAGCAACGGTAAGCAGTTCAACTTTTGGTGAAAGGATAAAGTATTTATTAACGTTTAAAAACTTTATCATTATGTTAACCTCAATAATTTCAATAGCAGTATTCTTTATGTTCTCCGATTCTTCAATTTCTGAAGTTCAAACAGAAGAAAATAAGGTTAAAGGATACGATCATCAAAACGAATCAGAATTAGTTATAAATCAAGTTAAATCAAAAAAGAAAAGGAACCAAGTTGTTCAGAATGAAGTTGCTAAAATTAAAGTAAATGAATCTTTAGAGAATACAGAAAAAAGTATTAAAAAAAGGAAAAATAAGATAGCATCTTTAGATTATGAAAAATCAGTTAATTTATTCGAGATACACCCCAATGATTTGTTAATTAAAAAGGGTGCTAGTTCATCTTCAATTCCAGTTTTAAGCAAAGATCAGATAAAAGATAATGAAAAGCAAAAAACGAAAATGTTAAAAGCATTAGCCAAATTAAAATCAGAGGATTATGTTTTTATTCCTTCAGGAACGATGCTTTATGAAGGCAGTACAAAATCTGTTCAAGCTTTTTATATCCAAACCACTGAGGTTTCAAATCTAGAATATCGAACATTTTTAAATGATTTAATTATTCAAGGAAGAACCGAAGAGTATGAAATAGCAAAAGTTGATTCAAATAAATGGATTGAAACATATGGTAAAGGAATGCAACTAATGACAAACTATTTTAGTCACCCTGCCTACAATAATTATCCTGTTTGTAACATTTCAAGAGCGGGTGCCGAATTGTATTGCTCTTGGTTGCAAGAAGAATTCAAAAAAGAATATGAATTCAAAAATCAAGAACGTTATGAAAACCTAATTCGAATTCCTTCTAGAGCTGAATGGTGTTATGCTTCTTCCAATGGAAAAGATAACCAAGTTTATCCTTGGGGTTGGGATTCGTTAAAAAATGATAAAGGAAATTATGTTGTAAATTACAAACCTTTTAGCAATTCATTTCATGATGATGGAGCATTCAATCAAGCAAAATGTCAAAGTTATATTTCTAGTATGAATGGTATTTTCAATTTGAGTGGCAATGTTGCCGAAATGGTTTACGAAGATTATAATTCTAAAACAGAATGCGGAACAGCTGGTGGAAGCTGGGAAAGCAATGCAGAAGAAATTAAGATTTTTGGTCCAGATCCATATGCTGATATTTCAGATCCTCATCCTGCAATTGGGTTTAGGGTCGTAATTGCTCTTGGATCTTTATCAAAATAATATTTTATTTTAGGGTTTGTTTTACTTATAGAAAGGGATTATAAAGAAAGGAATATATATTATTTCAAATTAACCCGTCTTTCAATCTTGATTCTTTTAGTCTTTTAGTCTAAATAACTATCTTCGTTAAAAATTACACAACTATGCAACGTTATCAAAATTATGCTTTAGGAAAATGGATCGATGGAGAAGGTGTCGACACAAATTTATACAATGCCATAACAGGCGATAAAATTGGTGAAGCTTCTAGTGCTGGTTTGGATTACCAAGCAATGTTGGAATACGCTAAAAAAACCGGAGGACATAAATTAAGAAAAATGACTTTCCAAGAAAGAGGGAGAATGTTAAAAGCATTAGCTCTTTTTTTAATGGAAAAGAAAAATAAATATTACGAAGTAAGTGCTTGGAGTGGTGCTACTAAAATTGACTCTTGGATTGATATTGAAGGAGGTATAGGAAATGTTTTTGCGAATGCTTCTTTGCGTCGTCAATTTCCAGATTTACCTTATTATGTAGATGGTCAGGCGGCACCATTATCTAAAAATGGTTCTTTTATCGGTCACCACATTATGGTGCCAAAAGAAGGAGCAGCGGTTCACATTAACGCGTTTAACTTCCCAATTTGGGGGATGTTAGAGAAAATCGCGGTGAATTTAATGGCAGGTGTTCCGACCATCGTAAAACCATCAGAATATACGTGTTACCTTACTGAAGTGATGGTTAGAGATATTATTGATTCTAAGATTTTACCAGAAGGTTCGTTACAATTGGTTTGTGGATTAGGTAGAGGAATTATTGATCATGTAACTGCTGAAAACGTAGTCACGTTTACAGGAAGTGCTGCTACAGGTAAAAAGTTGAAAGGTTTACCACATATCGCTGAAAACAGTGTAAGCTTTAACTTAGAAGCAGATTCTTTAAATGCTACTATTTTAGGGAAATATGCAACTCCAGGTACTCCTGAATTTGACTTATTTATTAAAGAAACGGTAAAAGAAATTACGATAAAAGCGGGACAAAAATGTACTGCTGTTCGACGTATCATTGTCCCAGAAGATTTAATTGGTGAGGTAGAAAAAGCAGTTGCTGGACGTTTAGCGACGACTAAAATTGGAGATCCAAGTCAAGAAGGTGTGAGAATGGGAGCATTAGCTACTCGTTTACAGGTGGATAGAGTGAGAGAAAATGTTGAGTTATTACATCAAACAAACGAAATGGTTTATGGTGACATGGATAATTTTGAAGTAATTGGAGCGGATAAAAATAAAGGAGCTTTCTTTTCCCCGATTCTTTTCAGAAACAACGATCCATTTACGAATTTAGCATGTCACGAAATTGAGGCTTTCGGTCCAGTTGCGACAATCATGCCTTATAAAGAAATAGACGATGCGATTGAAATTGCGAAGTTAGGTAAAGGTTCATTGGTTTCTTCTATTGTTACACCAAATGACAAAGAAGCAACAGAATATGTAATCGGTGCAGCGACAACTCACGGTCGTATTTTAGTGTTGAATAAAGATTGTGCGAAAGAAAGTACAGGTCACGGTTCTCCAATGCCATTGTTAACACACGGTGGACCAGGAAGAGCTGGAGGAGGTGAAGAAATGGGTGGTAAAAGAGGTGTATTACATTATTTACAACGTACTGCTATTCAAGGTCACCCAACTACCATCACAAACATTACGCAACAATTCCAAGTGGGAGCAGAAATGCCAGAAGCAAATCCGCACGTTTTCAGAAAACATTTTGAAGAATTAGTGATTGGTGAAACGGTATTCACACATAAACATACTGTTACAGATGCGGATATCGTAAATTTCGCAAACGTTTCTGGAGATAACTTTTATGCGCACATGGATGCTACATCTTTAGAAGGAACAATTTTCGAAAGAAGAGTAGCGCATGGGTATTTCATTTTATCTAAAGCTGCAGGTTTATTTGTAGATCCAAAGAAAGGGCCAGTTTTATTGAATTATGGAGTAGAGGAAGCACGTTTCACAAAACCAGTTTACCCAGGAGCAACAATTGGAGTTCGTTTCACAGTAAAAGAAAAAATAGATCAAGAAAAACGTTCAGAAGACGATATCGCAAAAGGAATCGTTAAGTTTTTAGTTGACGTTTACGATGAAACAGGAGAAACAGTTGCTTTAGCAACTATTTTGACAATGGTGAGAAAATTGGATCAAAGTAAGTAGTTTTGGTTTCGAGATCCTAAACCAAACACGAGAATCTCAACCTACAGGAGAGATAGTTATAAGGAATTAGTTTATTTATTTTTTAATGTTAAAGCTTGCTCATTTATTGAGCAAGCTTTTTTTATCCCCCTAAAATCTTCAAATACCTTTCCAAACAATCAATTTCCACATCAGCGATAAACTGAAAAAATGAATTTTTAGAATCAGTTGTTTGAGCTTCTTCAAGCGAATTGTAATAATTCATTCGAGTTTCATAATCCCCTTTTATGTTAGCAATTACGTAACCATTACTCAATAAAATGAGGTTCATCAATAAACGAGAAGTTCTACCATTTCCATCTACAAAAGGGTGAATTGTAACTAAGCGTACGTGAAATTCTGCTGCTAATATGATAGGATGTAAAATCAATTTATTTGAATTAAACCATATAAATAACTCTTCTATCTGTTTTGAAACCAGAAATGGTTGAGGAGGCATGTGTGCACTCCCTTTAATCATTATTTGAATGTCTCTGTATTTCCCTGCATATTCAGGCATTATTCCACGAAGAATCAAATTATGAATGACTAATAATTCACGTTCATTGATGACCAATTTCTTTTGGACAAACTCCTTTATATAAAAGATTGCTTCTTGATGATTTAATACCTCCAAATGTTCTCGCATACTTTTACCAGAGATGGTTAATCCTTCATTTAACACTAAATCAGTTTCTCTTAATGTAAGTGTATTTCCTTCAATTCGGTTACTTTCAAAAGTATATTCTAATTCCAGTGCTTGAGCTATGCGATAACTATCAAATTGACGTAACTTGTCTAATTGCGATTTTAAGACATCTATTCTATTTAATTTCTCTTGTAAAGATTCAGATAGTTCAGACCTTTCATTTCGATTAAATTCTGACAATTCTTCTTGAACCAAGGAAAGCGCTTGATGTGCATATGGTTCATATTTAATTTCTAATAAAATTTTTTCTTTTAACCACAACGGCAATATTTCTTCCTTCGGAATTTCAAGAATTTCAACAATTTTCAGCAATTGATCTTTAGTAGGAAAACGAGCGCCATTTTCTATTTTACTTACAATTGCTTGATCAACACCTATTAATTGGGCTAGTTCTCTTGATTTAATTCCTTTAGATAAACGGGTTGACTTAATTAGACTTCTCATTACATGACAAAATTATTCTTGACAAATATAGTCAATTTTTTATTTTTATAAGATGGTTATCGAAAATTTATATTTAGAGTAAAATAGATTTTATGCAAAAAGACCTTGCTCAAAATATGAACAAGGTCTTTTAAAGAATAATTAATTTCAGAAAATACTTGTAATTCTTATTCTACAATGTCAAAATCATATGCATAAGTAGTCATTTCAGGATGCATAAAACTTCCTAAGGCTGAGGTTGTTTTCATGTTTTTTTGTGCCATAAAACAAAAACAATAACTACCTGGTTCGAGCTCTTTGGAAATTGTTATTTTATGAATTGAATTACCATCAATTAAATCGCATTTAAAAGGAATAAATTCAATATCTTTTGGATTTAAAGATTCAATTGATTTAGCAATTCTTCTTTTTCCCGTAATTATATTGAATTTTAATAATTTCAAATAAAGAGGTCTATTTATACTTTTCTTAAAATTTAAATAAAATACTGGTTTTTTTTGATTAATCCTTATTTCTGAATAATAAGGTTTCATCCTTAGGGAGCTTTTATACCCTTGAAGAGAAAGAAGACTATTTCCGGCATAATAAAATGCTTTATTTTTAATGAGAGAAATATATTCTTTTTCATTTTTTTGATATTTCATATCAAACTCTTTTTCCAATTTAGGATATTTATCAATATAAACAAAGGAAAAAAAGCTTGCAGATAGAATTAGAATAAAATTTTTCATTATTGAAAAGTGAAATTAATTCTGCTTTTTGTAGTTTTCAAAATTATTTTTTTCAAAACTGTATACCTTTTCTAAATGAGTAACAAATGCGTTAAATCCTATCCCTTTAACAGTTTGTGAATGGACATAGTCTAATTGTTTTTTTGCTTCACCCCATTGTTCTGTATATATTAAGCCTCTTATGTAATTTAACATCATGAATTGCACAAAATCATCGGTAATTAACTTGTCTTTACTATTTAAATTGAATTTTGCTTCTTCAAGGCGAACTTTCCATATATCATTAGCCGCTAAAATTCGATTTCTAACAGAGTCTACATCGTTTAAACCGATATAATTGTTTTGTTCAACTTGATTTTTGATAAAGTATATAGCTTTAGAAAACAATTGTGCAGCTTCAACAATGTCATCAAATCCTCCCTTTTTATTTTTATCAGAATAAATCAACACCCTATCCTTATTAATAGAGTTACAATATTTTGTAACTGTTTCAGAGTGTATCTTTTGGATGTATGCTTTTATGGCTCTATCCCTTAAAGTTAGAGTTGTTTCATCTTTATTAACTAGTTTATCAAGTGAACCTTTGTTTCTCAAGGGAGTTGATGGAAAATTTTCTACTTTATAATTGTAATTTTCATTTGTAAAAAGTAATTTTTTTTCTCCTTTTTCATTTGTATAAAAAACATCTGCTTTACAAAAAAGTTTAATATCTAAGTTGTAGTTATATTGATTTATTTTTGCATCATTCACTGTTTTTTGAGAAACTTTTAATTCTTTCGATGAAGTGTATGAGTCTCCAAAAAAGAATTTAAATTCGATATAACCTTTTCCTTCTTTAAGTAATTCCTTTTTTTCTTTAAAAGGAAAATCTAAGGGTCTTTTAGCTACTGAACTAAATAGTTTTCTATAAAAATCCTCTCTTTTCAAGTTCGTAGAATTGTTTGCAGTACTAAATACATATCCTTTACCTTTATCACTAAACTGAAGATCATTTTGATCTTCAACTACCTCATAAAACCCTCCTTGATTTAAATATTCTTCGCTAGCATATATGATCATGTGTGCTTTTAAATGTTCATTATCTACTTTTGCTTTTTGAGAAAAAATAGAACTAATCGAAATAAATATCGATAAAACAGTTAATATGATTGACTTCATAATTTTAATATTTTATTTAATAGTTTTAATTTAAAAGAGAGATATAAAATCATTATATCCGGTGTATGTTGCTTCAATCTCACCTCCTACTGATGTGAAATTTCCTGAAGTAATAGTTTTAATTTTTTTCACAACAACTTTTGTTTGACCGTCTGGAAGTGAAGAAAGTTTTGATGCAGGAACATATACAGAACTTGTACCTAATGTATTTGTACTTATTGTTGATGATTGTGTATCATCATTATAATTGGTTAAGTAGATGTCTACTTGTTCATTAGCTTTTAATGAATCACCATAAAAAGTCCAATTCATATTTTTAGATTTTTCAACATATACTTTATTGGATAAACTGATATAGCTTGGTAACTCTAAAATGTTTGAATATGATTTACCTTCAGTATCTTTAAATACAATTGAAATTGACCCAATATTTCCCGGTTCGGAAATTTCATATATTGCTCCAGATGTTTTAGGAGACTTGCCATTTATAGTTACAGTACTTCCATCAGATAGCTCGAGTAATTTACCATTGCTTTTTTCTTCTCTAAAAGATGCTGATATTGATGTAATATCAGTATTTATATCATATTCAATAGATAATTTTTGATATATTAAGTTTTGATCTATTTTAGATGAATCTTTCTTACATGAAAAAAATAAAATCAATAAGGGAATTAAGAATACTCTAGATTTAAGTGTAGGTTTCATAAATAGTTTATTTTGTTTAAAATTTGATGCAAAAGTATATAAATTTTAAATAGCCAACATTTTTTCAAAAACATGGATTAGAATCAGTCTAAATAGAACAAAAATCTTAACTTTGATAATAGAATAATTATTAATTTTTAAAATATAAAAATATGGCTTTCGAATTACCAAAATTACCGTATGCATACGATGCATTAGAACCACATATTGATGCTAGAACAATGGAAATTCACCATTCAAAACATCACCAAGGGTACACAACAAACTTAAATGCTGCGATTGAAGGAACTGAATTAGAAGGGAAATCAATTGAAGAAATCTTAAAAGCAGGAAAAGATAAACCAGCTGTAAGAAATAATGGTGGTGGTTTTTGGAACCACAACTTATTTTGGGAAGTAATGGCACCAAACAAAGGTGGTTTACCAACTGGAGATTTAGCTGCTGCAATTGATGCTGCATTTGGATCTTTTGAAGCGTTTAAAGCTGAGTTTGCTAAAGCTGGTGCTACTCGTTTCGGTTCTGGTTGGGCATGGTTATGTGTAACTAACGGAAAATTAGAAGTTTGTTCAACTGCAAACCAAGACAATCCTTTAATGGGTGAAGGTTGTAACGGAACTCCAATTTTAGCAATGGATGTTTGGGAACATGCTTACTACTTAAACTACCAAAACAGAAGACCAGATTATATCAATGCATTTTTTAATGTAATTAACTGGGATGTTGTTGCAGATAAATTTGCTGCTGCGAAGTAGTATTAGTTATATACTAAAAAGAAAAGGTCAACTCATTGAGTTGACCTTTTTTATGTCTTATGGTTTATTAGCTGAACTATACTGTCTGTAGATTTATTGCTTCTACTTTTACAATTTCTGGAGCTATTTTTTTAATTGCTTCTTCAACTCCTGCTTTCAACGTCATCATACTCATTGAGCAGTCGCTACAGGCACCGATTAACTCTACCTTAAGAATACCATCATCCGTTATTTCAACAAATTCAATGTTTCCACCATCTGCTTCAAAAAACGGACGAAGTTCTAATAATACAGTTCTTGCCTTTTCTTCTAAATCAATTTTATTTAAAGCCATGATTCTAGTTTAAAATGGTTGTTTGTTTCATTTTTTGCATTAAATCTACTTGCTTTACAAAAGTTTCTGTTAAAGCTTCGAATGCATTAGATGAAGGCGTATTTTCTTGAAAAACTGCTGGTATCCCAACATCTCCAGCTTCTCTTACGCTTTGTACTAAAGGAACGTGTCCTAAAAAAGGTACATTCATGTTTTCCGCTAAGTTTTTAGCTCCATCTTGTCCAAATAAGTAATATTTGTTTTCAGGAAGCTCTGCAGGCGTAAACCAAGCCATGTTTTCTACTATTCCAACTATCGGAACATTGATAGAATCTAATTGAAACATGTTAACTCCTCTTCTAGCATCTGCTAAAGCTACTTCTTGAGGTGTACTTACTATCACAACTCCATCTAAAGGAACTAATCCAACTAAAGATAAGTGGATATCACCAGTACCTGGAGGTAAATCAATCAATAAATAATCTAATTCTCCCCAATAAGCATCTGTAAACATTTGCGTCATTGCTTTGGAAGCCATAGGGCCTCTCCAAACTACTGCATCGTCCATTTCAGTGAAGAATCCAATTGAAAGTAGTTTCAAACCATAACTCATTACCGGATTGATTTTAGATTCTCCATCTACATCAATCATTTGAGGACGTTCTTTAACAACATCAAACATTGTAGGTATGGATGGTCCATAGATGTCAGCATCAATAACTCCCACTTTAAAGCCTGCTTTTGCAAGTCCTCCAGCTAAATTTGCGGTAACAGTTGATTTTCCAACACCACCTTTTCCAGAAGCTACAGCAATGATGTTTTTAACTTCAGGTAAAATTTTACGGTGATCCTTTTTTGTTTCTTTTGGCATTCCTTTGATAGTTGAAACAACTTCAACTTCATTACCAAAAACTTGCTTTAGGTTAAAATCGACAGCTTCTTGCATTCTTTTTTTAGCATGAAGAGCTGTGTTATATATGTTGATCAATAACTCAATTTTATTACCATTAATCTGAATGTCTTCAATTAAATTTAAGGTAACTAAATCTTTTTTTAAATCTGGTTCTAATACATTTCCTAGAACTTCCAGTATTTTTTCTTTTGTTATCTCCATTTCAGTATCTGATTTGGTAACAAAAATACGTAAAAAATAATTGCTTTAATGTAAATTTAACAGACTTTAGAACTTCACTTCAATTTCTATTATTCAATAATTTCTTGCTTTATGACTTGATAGATTTCATAAGTTGATTTACTGTAAACATAAATCAATAAATGAATGTTCTCAGGGTTGTATTGTTCTGGCAAACGGTAACTATAGTTTAAATAGTATTTGTTGCCGTTTAACACATTACCATCTTTGTCTACTTTATTTCCCTCTGTTATTTGCCTACCCATTCCTCTACCATCTATACAACCAATATGTACATCTTTGTGAATGTAATTCAAGTCGGTATTATTTGGTAAATTCCATGAAGAAGGAACGCTTTGTGGAGATATGGTTGAATCTTGAACGACATAGACTACTTGAGCTAAATCTTCTTCTACATTAGAAAGAATATCTATTTCTGTATGTAAAATGATCCCTCTTGTGTTTTCAAAATAATTTACAGCTGATTGAAGGTTTACTTTTAAATCGTTTTCAGAAAGAATCGTGGAAGTATAACTTGCCCAACTACTGTAATTTTGAAAAATTTGACCTCCAAATGATTTTCGACTAACGGTTCCTGAAGGATTTCCGATAAACCCTCCATCTGTTATGGTGTTCGATATTTCAATCCCTTCTTCAGTGGTATAATCTTTTGCAAATAAAGACCCAGAAGTTGCTTGAAAAGATTTATTTCCATTTGGACCAATATGAATACCAACTCCATAAACTCTGTTTGGTTTGTTGTTTTCTATGTTTTTTAGTGCAATAGCTGCATCAGGACAATTGATGCATTTATGACCAGTATAATCTTCAACTAAAACATTTCTATTCGAGTTGGTATTTTGTTCAAAGTTAGGCCACATTGTGTTTTTATAATCTAC
>Ga0228634_1001690_pt1 | contig 12217 bp, 8 predicted proteins | sample 42DmetaG_FD_190063 | JGI IMG/M metagenome (GOLD analysis project Ga0228634, IMG submission 190063) | Seawater microbial communities from Monterey Bay, California, United States - 42D | ecosystem: Environmental > Aquatic > Marine > Coastal | place: USA: California | collected 2016-09-27
AAAAAATTGTTGAGCATTTGCAACATCAGCAGGTTTGAAAACCATATTCATTTCTAAAAATTCTTCTGAACTAGACGAACTAGGTGATTTCACTGCTAAGCTTGATTTTCAATTTGATTGCCAATCCTTAATTAGATTTAGTCCAACTAAATTTGAATTACCATTAGATTTTGATGTGGTTTTTATTTCAAGTATCCGATCGGTACAGTTTTTAGAAGAATCCTCTCAAATTGATTTGGCATCCTGCACAATTGCTTGCGTAGGTAATCAAACATCCTACAGAATTCAAAAAATGGGATACAAAACAAGCTTTGTCGGAAGCAATGCGGGTAATCCTTTAGCCGTTTCTAAAGAATTCTCTGATTGGCTTGGAACACGGACCGTTTTTATTCCTCATTCTAATCTTTCATTACGTTCTATTGAAACATCTATTCCGAAGCGACAACTTCGTAGTGTTGCAATTTATGAGACCATACTCAATGGTGTTAAGATCGATCCAAAAGATATTTATGTTTTCACGAGTCCTAGTAATGTTGATGCATTTCATATGCATAATAAGCTACCTTTAAAAGCTATTATTATAGCTTGGGGCAACTCTACGAGAGTAGCACTAGAAAAATACGCTACTGAATCTCATTTTGTTTTAGAGCAAGGTACCCTGGAAGAGTTGATATTGATTCTTAATTCTCTTATTAAGTCCTAAGAAAAAACAATGGATTGCTGAAAATAGCGTTTTACAGTTCAAGACCTTATATTGGTTGTGAATATCCATGATAAAAAATAGATTTCTTTTTTTTCTGTATTTAATCGTTCAACTTTCTGCCTTAGGTCAAGATGGAGGAATTCGAATGAAAAGTCTTTTTATTGAAAATGAAAAACGTATCGATACTTGTAGTATTTATCCAAATTCTTTTGAAGTTTATTTAAATGATAGCGTGCTCTCTCCTTCAGCCTATACACTTGACTATTCATCTGCGCTTTTTAGATTATTAGAGCCTATTGATGATACGCTATTCTTTTCGTACAAAGTCTTTCCGTTTGATTTATCAAAGACATACAAACTTCGCGATAGTGCTCGTGTCTTTGACAAAGACACTGATAAAAGCGCACTTTTTAAAATTGAAAACTTTTATTCGGTAAATGATGTCTTTGGCGGGAATGATTTGAATAAAAATGGTTCGATTTCCAGAGGTGTTTCTTTTGGTAATAATCAGGATCTTGGAATAAACTCTTCATTAAACCTTGAACTTTCAGGAAATATTGCGCCTAATTTAAAAATACTTGCCTCCGTTTCTGATGCAAATATCCCAATTCAACCTGAGGGCAATACCAACAAACTCCAAGAGTTTGACAAAGTATTTATTCAAGTTTATAATGATCGCTTAAAGCTAATTGCAGGAGATTTTTGGCTGTCAAAGCCTCAGGGGTATTTTATGAATTATCGCAAGCGGGCCCAGGGCTTGAGTGTGAATTATAAGTGGAATAGGGGAGCAGACAAATCTTGGAAAATTCAGTTGAGTGGGGCGTTATCTAAGGGTAAATTCAATAGGCAAATTATTCCGGGTGTAGAATCTAATCAAGGGCCTTATCGTTTGGTTGGTGCAGAAAACGAACCTTTTATCATTGTTTTGTCCGGTACAGAGAAGCTTTTTATAGATGGACGTTTATTAAAGCGTGGACAGGAATATGACTATACGATTGATTACAATACCTCCGAGGTGATATTTACCGCTCGGAATCTAATTACAAAAGATACTAGAATCGTTGCAGAGTTTCAATATTCAGATCAAAATTATGCGCGTTCATTGGCACAGCATTCACTGACGTATAATTCGAAAAAAATAGATTTCTGGATCAACTCCTATTCTGAACAAGATGCTAAAAATCAACCCCTACAACAAGATTTATCAAATGAACAAAGGGCCTATTTAGCGGGTATTGGTGATGCTTTAAATCTGGCATCGGTAAGTTCGATAGATTCTGTTGGTTTTTTTGACAACCAAAACCTTTACAAGAGGATTGATTCCCTTGGATATGATTCTGTTTTAGTTTTCAGTGTTGATCCAAGTACAGCTGTTTATCGCGTATTCTTCGAATACGTAGGAAATGGAAACGGAGATTACATTCTTGAAAACTATAATGCTTTAGGAAAAGTCTTTAAATGGATTGCTCCTGAATCCGGGGTTGCTCAAGGGGATTACCGAGCATCAAGAAGTATTATTACACCTAAAAAACAACAGATGTTGAGTAGTGGGCTCAAATGGAAATATAAAAAGCATAGTTTTTTAGAGTCCGAATGGGCGTTGAGCAACTTTGATATCAATACTTACTCAAGTTTGGCTGCTGATGATAATATTGGATATTCCAATCGCACGAAATGGATGAATACCTCTTTTTTTGGTAAAACAGATACAACAACATTGTGGTCTTTAAAGACAAAAGCGGAGTTAGAATATTTATCAACTAACTTTTCTCCTATTCAACAATATAGAGCCGTTGAATTTGATCGTGATTGGAATACTAGGTTCCAAGGATATACAGGTCAACAAATACTAGGTACAATTGGGACAAAACTTCAGCATAAGAAAAGAGGTTCTATAGATGTTGATGCCCAACATTTTTCTATAGGGTCAGCTTACAGTGGCCAAAGAGCATTCACAAAAGGAAATTGGCAACATAAAGGGTGGAATACCAATTGGGATGGAAGCTATTTACAAGCAAATGGTCTAACGAGTAGCAGCTTTTTACGGCATCGTTTGGAACTTTCAAAAAATATAGGACCTATACGAATTGGTTATAAAGATGATCATGAGCGTAATCTATATCAAGATACAATTTCAAGCTCTCCTAGCTATGAGTTTTTTGATTATCAGTTTTATGTTTCTAATGCGGATACGACTAAAATGGAATATAAACTGTTTTATCGTGAGCGTTATGACAGACGCATAATTAACACTCAATTTGAAAGAACAGCTTTGGCAAAGACGACAGGTGCGGAGTTCAATATTAATGGTTTGAAAAATCAAAAGCTCACCTTGTTATCTGGTTATCGTTCATTAGATGTTCTCGATACGGTCTTGATGAATCAAAATCCAGAAAACTCCCTGATTGGGCGTTTGGAGTATAATTTTAAAGCTTATAAAAATGCGATTCAATGGTCGACGTTCTACGAAATTGGATCAGGTCTGGAACAGAAGCGAGAGTTCTTGTATATTCAAGTAAATGATGGTCAAGGTGTATACACTTGGATTGATTATAATGGAGATGGGGTCAAGGACTTAAATGAATTTGAAGTAGCACAATTTATAGATCAAGCCAATTATATTCGTGTATTTGTTCCGAGTAATACTTACGTAAACACATACTTTAATGAATTTAATCAGACCATTTATTTAAGACCGGAGAGGCTGTGGTCTCGCAAAAAAGGAATATTAAAGTTTATTTCGAGATTTTCTGATCAGGCTAGGTTTCGAATTAACAAGAAATCGAATGCATTTTTGAATGGTTCGGTATTTAATCCATTGTCCAATAGGATTGCCGATACGAACCTTATTTCTACGGCTGCTTTTGTCAGAAATTCCTTTTCTTTAATCGAACGGGAGCTGTATTTGGTGCGCGTTACGTTTTTCAAAATAACCAGACGAAAACCTTACTTGCATCAGGTTTTGATTCACGACGTTCTTCGTTTCATGAGGTCAATGCAAGATGGAATATGACACCGAAGTTCTCACTCGTCTTGACCGCACAGAATGGATTAAAGAAATCTCTAGCAGACTACACCTCTGGAAGGGACTACGCCATTGCCTTTAACTGGTTAAAAACCTCTTTAAGCTTCCAGCCTAGTACCAATTTCAGAATAACAATTGATTCAAGAATTACGGCAAAAAACAACTCCATTGTGAGCGGGGGTGAAAGCTGTAATATCAGAGATATAGGATCAACATTTAAGTACAATCAAACTGATAAAGGAAGTTTACAGGGTTCATTTAAATTCTTGAAGATTGATTTTGTAGGTGCCGAAAATTCTGCTGTAGGATTTGAAATGCTTGAAGCTTTGCGTCCTGGAATGAATTATACTTGGAATATTGGCTATCAAAAAACCGTGTCAAAGAATTTACAACTTACCATTCAATATTTGGGTCGTAAGTCAGAAAATGCAAGGATGATTCATTCGGGAGGTATGGAATTACGTGCATTTTTTTAAATTCTTTGTAACTTAGAGCATTGCTTAAAATATGGTTGAATACGGGAAAATACTACTTATTGCGATGCCAGCATTCCTGGTACTTGTAGTTCTTGAAAAACTATATGGGTATTGGAAAGGTGATGATACTGTGCCTCTTGATGATGCTGTATCAAGCTTAAGTTCTGGTATGACAAATGTTTTGAGAGATGTTATGGGATTGTCAATTGGTATTGTTTCTTATCAATGGTTTTATGGGAAGTTAGCTTTGTTTACGATAGAGAATAGTTTTATAGTTTATGCAGTTGCTTTTATTGTTATTGACTTTTATGGGTATTGGTCTCATAGGTTCTCTCACAAGCTGAATTTCTTTTGGAATCAGCACGTAATCCATCATAGTAGTGAGGAGTTTAATTTGGCGTGTGCCTTAAGACAGCCAATCTCTGGAATTGTTAAGTTTTTTACATTTTTGCTTATACCTGCCGCGATCATGGGGGTACCTCCTGAAGTAATATCTATTGTGCTTCCCTTGCATTTATTTATGCAGTTTTGGTACCATACAAGACATATTGGAAAGCTAGGAATCATAGAATATATATTAGTTACTCCTTCGCACCATCGTGTCCATCACGCCATAAACCCTGAGTATTTAGATAAGAATCTGAGTCAAATTTTTATATTTTGGGATTTTGTTTTTGGGACCTTTCAAGAGGAGTTGGATGAAGTCCCTCCAGTGTATGGAATATCGAGGCCAGCTAATACGAGAAATCCATTCAAGATTAATTTTCAGCATTTATTAATTCTAGTACAAGATGCTTGGCGCTCCCGTAATATCATTGACAAGTTGACCATTTGGTTTAGACCAACAGGATGGAGACCAGAAGGCTTTGAGAAAAAATACCCAATTCAAAAAATAGAAGATGTATATGCTTTTTCTAAATATAAACCAGTTTTGACGAGAGGTGAGTTGTATTGGAGTATTGCTCATTTGTTTGTTGTTATGTTTTTTTTATTAGACCTCTTCGCAAGGCTTGGTTCTTTGACATTTTATGAGCTTTTGGCGTATGGTTCTTACGTTTTCCTTACGATTTATTCTTTGACAGATTTAATGGATAAGCATAAGTGGAATTTTATAATCGAAATATTTCGAGTGATTGCTGCTTCTTATATATTTCTTTGGTTGGGCGATTGGTTTGGTCACAATATTTTACCCTTTATTATAGTTTATCACGGCATTGCATTGTTTTTTTCATTTTCTGTTTTTAGGTCTAATGGTCAGAATAACCCAGCTATCGTTCTTAGATGATTGGTCTTTGGTTTGTTAGGCTTTTTTTTATCTTTTATCTGCTGCTGGTCCTTTTAGGATATACAGATATTGCTTTTTATTTCAAACCTTTGTTGGTTCCTTCGCTACTGCTTTTATTTGCTCCTAACAAGTTTGAATACCTAAATAAAAAGTTAGTAATAGCAATGTTTTTTTCTACACTTGGAGATGTTTTTCTTATGAGTGAAGGAAGTCTATTCTTCATCCTTGGTTTGTCATCATTCTTAATTGCTCATCTAGCTTATATAAGTATTTTTTATGAGCTGACTAACCCCGTTTTTCGTAAAGGGATTTATAACTACTTGCTTTTTGGCCTTTTTATTTATGAATTTATTTTATTACAATATTTATGGCCGAACCTGGAGGGGATGAAAGCTCCTGTTCTGATTTATGCCACAACCATATGTGTAATGTTATGGGTCGCTTTGTTATTATTCCGCACAAATAAGTCCAAAGGTTCTATTTTAATTATTCTTGGTGCATTAAGTTTTGTTTGTTCAGATTCTTTACTCTCCATAAGGTTGTTTATGGATGATTTTGAATATGCTCAGTTTTGGGTAATGTGCACTTATTTATTGGCTCAATATTTAATTGTTTCAGGATTGCTACTGCTCTTTAAAAAGAATTCGAAAACCATATTAAAGTTATGATAATCTTATTTTTGTTTTATGTCAATTAAAAAAGGTATTGCAATTCTTAGTTCAACCGGTTCTATTGGAATTGCTACTTTATTTAAATTTATCAAATGAAACAAATAATATACTTTTTGTTGCTGATTTTAGTTTCACTGGTTGGGTGTAAGTCCCCTATTAAGATACTCGTCTCAGTTGAAGCATCTCACTGTGGAGGTGCGCCCCCTATGTCTAGCACGCCTATAAACCTATCTCCCTTTCAAGGTAAAGTGATTGTTGTTGGCGCTGGAGATTCCATTATGGTCGCGCTAGACGAAAGCGGAAGTGCAACTCTAAAATTAGCGAAAGGCACCTATAATTGGTATCGAATGTCAAAGTCTCAAGATACAGAGACTATTAAAAAAACACTTCTTAATTTAAATCGTGATCTTTATAAATTCATTGGCGATTCATGTATTAAAGATTGGAAGGGTATTGCTGATGGAACATTTACTGTGGAAACTGACTCCTTTGACTTTAAGCTCAGACTCAAGAAGAGGTGTTACACAGATTTATATCCATGTCTTGAATATATTGGTCCGTATTACAATTAATGACTTAGTCCTCTTTTTTATGTAAGATCTCAAGTTTCGCGGATGCGTCGCGTATATCTTTAATAGGTTCTATAATCAGTCTCAATTTTTCTTGCTTTTGAATTAATCTGTACCCTTTACCTTGGTTGGTTATTTGTTCTAAAATCTCTGTAAACAAATCAGATTTATAGAATGAAGAATCTGTATCAGAGATAAAGGAACATACCATCTTTTCAGACTTAATGACTAAGCGTTCAAGGCCCATTTTCTTTGCCATCCAACGCAATTCAAAAGAAAAAAAGAGCTCCTCTACTTGTTTTGGGATTGGCCCAAAACGATCTTTTAATCGAATACCAAAAGCATTCAACCCCTCAATATTTTCAATATTGTCTAGTTCTTGATAAAGACTTAGTCTTTCAGCAACGTCATTTACATAATCATCCGGAATACGAACCTCGTAGTCCGTCTCAAATACACATTCAGAGGCATAAGTTGTAAGCTGGTCGCTTGTCCGTTCATTAAAAAGCTCTTTGAATTCTTTTTCTCTAAGCTCTTTCATGGCTTCATTTAAAATTTTCTGATACATTTCAAATCCAATCTCAGAAATAAAACCACTTTGTTCACCGCCCAACATATTACCTGCGCCGCGAATGTCTAAATCTTTCATAGCGATATTGAACCCTGAACCTAGGTCTGAAAACTGCACGAGAGCTTCAAGTCTTTTGCGTGCCTCTGATGTGAGCACTGTAGTTTTTGGTGCAATTAAATAACAAAATGCTTTTTTATTACTTCTACCTACACGTCCTCGAAGTTGATGAAGATCACTTAAGCCGAAATTTTGAGCATCATTAATGATTATTGTATTCGCGTTTGAAATATCAATGCCAGACTCAATGATAGTGGTTGCAATTAATACATCATACTTGCCTTCAATAAAGTCCATCATATTACGTTCAAGAACCTTACCATCCATTTGTCCATGTCCAATCCCTACCTTAATTCCTGGACATAATCTTTGAATCATACCGGCAATCTCCTTAATGTTAGAAATTCTATTATTTACAAAAAAGACTTGCCCTCCACGCGAGACCTCATAGGATATTGTATCGCGAAGTATTTCTTCATTAAAAGTTATGATTTCAGTAAGGACAGGTTGTCTATTTGGAGGAGGTGTATTGATGATACTTAGATCTCTTGCACCCATTAAGGAGAACTGAAGTGTTCTTGGGATTGGTGTTGCGGTAAGTGTTAGCGTGTCTACGGTTGTTCTCAGCGTTTTGAGTTTGTCTTTTACTGATACACCAAACTTTTGCTCTTCATCAATAATCATAAGGCCGAGATCTTTAAATTTGATTCTATTTGATACAATTGCATGGGTGCCAATTAAAATGTCGATTTCCCCATTTTTAAGCCTGTTTATTGTCTCGGTGACCTGCTTAGCACTCTTGAAGCGATTGATGTAATCAATATTGCATGGAAACTCCTTTAGTCGTTCTTTAAAGCTTCTAAAATGCTGGAGCGACAATATAGTAGTCGGAACTAGTATGGCGACTTGTTTGCTGTCAGCTACCGCCTTAAATGCAGCGCGGATCGCAACCTCAGTTTTACCAAAGCCAACATCTCCGCAAATCAGTCTATCCATTGGTGTTTTGGATTCCATGTCCTTTTTGACATCTTGAGTTGCCTTGTATTGGTCTGGTGTGTCTTCATACATGAAAGAAGCTTCAAGCTCATTTTGAAGGTAGGTGTCTGGAGTAAATGAAAAGCCAGGTTGGCTTCTTCGTTTTGCATATAATTTTATGAGGTCAAAGGCGAGCTCTTTAATTTTTTTCTTTGTCTTATTTTTGAGAGTATTCCATGTTTGAGTTCCCAACTTATTCATCTTTGGAACGGAGCCATCCTTGCCTGTGAATTTTGAAATTCTATGAAGGGAATGGATACCAACATATAATACATCACCCTCTTTATAAATTAAGCGAATCGTTTCTTGTGGTTTGCCATTAACATCTATGGTTTCAAGTCCAGAAAATTGACCCACACCATGATCAATGTGAGTGACGTAGTCGCCTTTTTGAAGATTGTATATTTCTTTTAGAGTTAGCGCTTGTTTTGCTTGTCTAAAACCTTCTTTTAGTCTAAATCTATGATAACGTTCGAAGATTTGATGATCGGTGTAGCATGCCATCTTAGATTCCTTACAAATGAAACCTTCATGCAGTGCTGTATTTAAAGGCGTGAATTCAACGTTGGCATCAATATCTTCAAATATTTGATAGAGCCGCTCAATTTGTTTTGGCTGATTTGAAAACAAAAAATTTATAAATTTCTGTTCCTGATGCTTTAATAGGTCCTCTTTTAATAAGTCGAAGTTTTTATTGAAGCTTGGTTGGGGTTTAAGCTCAAATTCTACAACTTGTGCATTTTTGTAGTATTTTAAATTATTGAACTCAACAATTGTTGCTTGTTCAAAAACGCTTAGACAACTATCAGCATTGAGAAACATTTTTTCTGGAATACTCACCTGCTCTTTATGCTCAAGTTCTTCGAAGATGACTTGTGCTTTTTCAAATTCTTTTTGAATTCTAGCAGCAGTGCGCTCTACAGAATCTATCCATAAGACCTTTTCACCTTTTAGGTATTGAAAAAATGAATCCATGCCTTTTACAAGCAATGCTCCTTGAATGTTTGGTACAATACTAAAAAAAGAATGACTGCTAATGGAGAGCTGACTTGAGGCATCGAAAGCGCGTATGGATTCTACTTCATTGCCGAAGAATTCAATTCGATATGGTGTGTCCGCTGCAAATGAAAAAACATCAACAATACCTCCTCGAATGGAATATTGTCCGGGTTCATACACGTAATTCACCTGTTCGAAATTGTACTCCAACAATAGCTCATTAATAAAGTCAATAGAATAGGTTTTATCAACTTCTATTTTCATTGTATTTGACACGAGTTTTCTATGGGATAGTACCATTTCGAATAATGCCTCAGGGTAGGTTACAACCCAGCAATTCTTTTGACTACTTAATTTTTTTAGTGCTTCTGTTCTTGCTACTACATTTGCGTTATCCGTATCTTCAATTTGGTATGGTGACTTGTATGATGCAGGATAAAAAACTAAGCGTTTATCTTTTGGATATAGGCCTTGTAAGTCATTTAAAAAATAGGCTGCGTCTTCTTTGTTATCGAGAATAAAAACATGATGTCCTGGGCATTGACTTGCACATGCCGCTGCATAAATTGATTTAGAGGAGCCGACAATACCTGACCAATTGACTTTAGCTTTGGATCGTTCAATAACTCTTGAGGTTTCAATAACCTTTGGGTGTTCTAAAGAAAAGTTATTAAAGCTCTTCAGATTCATACTAGCTTATAAAACTCATCGCTTTTTCCACCATGTTTTTGGATCCTATAAAAAGAGGTGCGCGCTCATGAAGTGCTTCAGGTTCTATTTCTAATATTCTTTTTCTGCCCGTAGTAGCCATACCTCCTGCCTGCTCAGCTATAAATGCTAATGGATTACACTCGTATAATAGCCTGAGTCTACCCTTGGGAGCTGCAGGAACATTAGGGTAAATATAGATACCTCCTTTAATTAAGCTCCTATGAAAATCTGCAACTAATGAGCCAATATAACGACCTGAGTATGGTCCATTAAAGTCATTTTTTTGACTCTGACAATATGCGATATATTCAGCTACACCTGGCTCACATTCTTTGATGTTGCCTTCATTCATCGAATATAGTCTGCTTGAGAGAGGCATTTTCATGTTTCGATGCGATAGTGTGAATAAATTAGTATCCGGATCTAGTGTGAAACCATGAACACCCTCTCCCCATGACAAAACAAGCATAGTTGATGTTCCGTACAAAACATAACCTGCTAAACTTTGTTTCGATCCAACTTGCAAGAAGTCACCAAGTTCTGTACTTTCTCCCGATATGGAAAGTCTTTTGTATATTGAAAATATAGTTCCAACTGAAACATTTACATCAATATTACTTGAACCATCTAAAGGGTCGAACAAAACGACATAATCAGCTTTTTTAGAGGTTTCCGTATCAAAGGAGACGAATGCTTCATTTTCTTCAGAGCCTATTCCTGTTACAGCACCGCAACTTTTGAACGCTTCAATAAATGCAAGATCTGCAATAACATCAAGCTTTTGTTGGTCTTCTCCTTGTATGTTCTGCCCACCTTGAGCACCCAAAATATTTTCAAGTAATGCTGCTTTTTTTAAATCATCACTTACTAAAACAGCTGCTTTTGTAATAGCGTTCAATACAGCCCAAATGTTTTGCTGGTTTACTGAATCGGAATATTCCGCCTCAAAAAAATTATGAATCGTCATGCTTAATGACTTTGTTTTAAGTTATACCTATTGCTTTTGAATATGGGATTAGCTAAACATAATGCTTTGTCCATATCCTTCTTTGTAAACTGGATTTACAATTAGCGCAGGAATTAACGCATCATTTGTTATGATATATTGTTCGTAGTTTGAGGAAATTACATTAAAAAGATTTCCTTTGTTTAGATTCATTATTGCAATAAGATCAGCGTCTACAGAAACAGCGTATTTAACAACCTCTTTGTCAAATCCGCTTCTAGAAATAATAGAGTGCTTCATATCAACACCTCTATCTTTAAAGAATCTCTTAGCGAATACGATATTTGATTTAACCTGGTGTTTAAGAAAATCATCACTCTCATCAGGTATAACAACATGAACCATAGAGTTAAAATATTTGGCAAGTCTTGATACGATAGTTAGTTTTTGCTTTGTCTCTTTGTTCAAGTCCATAGGTACTACTATGGAATCATAACCTGTTGGTTTAACGACTTTTTCTTGCACAATGATGAATGGAACGGAAGAGTTTGTAACCACTTTAAGCGCATGGCTACCTGTAACATGTTGCCAACCATGAGCACCATGTGTCCCCATAAAGATAAGTTTAGCTTCATGCTCAGCTGCAAAGTCTCCAATATCCTCAAAAATACTACCAATTCTAACGTTCGGAATTAAATCGACACCATGAGAATTGAATTTTTCTACGATTTCTTCTAACTTAATATTGGCCTCGTGAATTTGATTTTGTTTGGATACAACATGAAGTAATTGAACTTCAGCATCTAAAGGTTTCGCAGTTGCAATTGCATGTTCAAGTGCAATATCTGCTACTTTTGTAAAATCATGGGGTACAATAAATGTTTTTTTACTCATGGACAGATTTTGGTGCAAAGTTAAGATAAAGTAACGAAAAATATATGGTTTTTGTATCTTTATTTTCGTTAATTAATTTGTAAATATTTTCAATATATGCCTTTGATTGGTAGGTTTTTAAAGCAGACTACAGCCATAAGTTATCGCAAGAACGCGAAGAAAACGCAAGGTTATAATGATCAAGAGAATGTACTTAAATATTTACTTTCAAAATCAAAAACTACCAAGTTTGGACTCGCGCATAATTTCAGTGATATTCTACTCGATGAAATGGT
>Ga0228634_1001693_pt1 | contig 12192 bp, 10 predicted proteins | sample 42DmetaG_FD_190063 | JGI IMG/M metagenome (GOLD analysis project Ga0228634, IMG submission 190063) | Seawater microbial communities from Monterey Bay, California, United States - 42D | ecosystem: Environmental > Aquatic > Marine > Coastal | place: USA: California | collected 2016-09-27
TTGTTGAATATTACTTTTATCTAAAGTGAAAGAAAAAGTACTTCCTAAGCCAGTTGTACTTCTCACAGTAATTGTTTGGCCATGAGACTCAACTAAATGCTTTACTATCGCTAAACCTAGTCCAGATCCTCCTTCGTTTCGGTTCCTACTTTTTTCAACCCTATAAAAACGTTCGAACAATCTAGAAATATATTGATCTTCTATTCCTGGTCCATTATCCGATATTTCGATAGTGACAATTCCGTCAACAATATAAAATCGAGCTATTGTCTCCCCTCCTTCATTTCCATAGAAAATAGAGTTCCCAATTAAGTTGGTTAAAACTTGTCCTATTTTTCCTCGATCTCCTAAAACAATAATTCCATTTGGATGATCTTTGGCAAAAGTTAGTTTAATATTTTTCTCTTTAGCGATAATTTCAAAAGATTCAAAAACCTCTTGAGTTAGTTCATAAATATCAAAAGGTTTAAACTCAATTTTAAGGTCTTCTACTTCTAAACGTGTGATTTCATCCAAATCTTCTAAAATTCGAGTGATTCTATCTGTTGCTTTTGAGGCTCTTTCAAGAAATAAAGTATTTACAGAAGAATCTTCTAGAGCTCCATCTAATAAAGTTAAAACATAGCCTTGAATCGAAAAAACTGGTGTTTTTAACTCATGTGCTAAGTTCCCCAAAAACTCTCGTCTAAACTCTTCTTGTTCCTTTAATTTGGAAATCTCTTTATTTCTTTCTTCTGACCATTCAAGCGCTGCTTCTTCAGCATTTGAAATAACATCCTCTTTTAATTTAAACCTAACATCATCTTCTTTCGTAAACTTTCCTTTTCGAATCGTTCTATAGATTAATCTTAAACGATCTTTTAAAAAGACATTAATCAAATAAGAAAAAATCAGAAATGTAAAAATAGAAGTTAAGAAAGGAGTCCCAATAAGAAGCAGGGTGGATAGTTGATTTACAAAGAAATGATAAAAAATCAATAATAGAAAAGAAGCAAAACCTGTAGTAATGCTTCCTATAAAAATTAAAAATATTGGCTTTCTGTTATTCAAACTTCACTAAATGTATATCCAACTCCTTTGATTGTACGAATATAATCATTTCCTAATTTCTCTCGTAATTTTCTGATATGTACATCAATTGTTCTTTCTCCAACAATAGATTCATTTCCCCATACTAAAGATAAAATTTGTTCTCTAGTATAAACAGTTCCAGGTCTATTTGCTAATAACTCTAAAAGTTCAAATTCTTTCTTCGGGAGAATAATCTTTTCGTTTTCAATTTCAACAATAAATTTATCCCTGTTAATTTTTAAAGTCGACTCTTTTTCATCTGAAACCAAACCTTTATTCAAACGTCTTAAAAGAGATTCTACTTTGCTAACCAATAATCTTGGGCGAACCGGTTTAGTAATATAATCATCTGCTCCTGCTTCAAATCCAGCAACTTGAGAATAATCTTCAGAACGAGAAGTTAAGAAAGCGATAATAGGCTGTTCAATTTGTAAATCTTGACGAATCATCTGACACGTTTCGATCCCATCCATTACAGGCATCATTACATCTAAAATGATTAAAGAAGGATTTATTTGCTTTGCTAATTTTACCCCTTCTTCCCCATTTAAAGCAGTATAAACTTTATATCCTTCCTTTGTTAAATTGTAGGATAAGAATTCTAAGATATCCTTTTCATCATCAACCAGTAATATCGTATGATTTTTTCCTTCCTCGCTCATATTTGAATTGTAAATAATGTTTACCTCAAAAATAGAATAAAGCAAGTCAGTGAATTTTAAGTAGTATTTACGTTTATGTTAAATAATAAAGAGCTATGTTACGCTATCATTAAAACTAAAGTAATTGAGATATTTCTTTCCAAACAATTTTAGCTGAATTATCCCAAGAAAATAATTTGGACCTTTCCAATCCATTTCTCACTAAAGTATCTTTTAAATCTTCATCTTTCGCCAAAGCTCGCATCTTTAATAAAATATCATTTACATCCATAGGATTACAATAAAGTGCAGCGTCATCAGCAATTTCTGGTAAACAAGATAAATTACCTGCTAAAATTGGCACTCCAGATTTCATCGCTTCGACAAGAGGCAAACCAAACCCTTCGAAGTAGGGTACAAAAGTAAAAATAGATGCAGAGGCCATTACTTTGGACAATTCCTCCAAAGAAAGGTGTCCCGTAAAATGAATGGCACTTTTTTCTGAGGAATCTATTTTATTAGTTCCCCACATTTCTTCTCCTACAATTACCAAGTCAAAATCTTTATTCTCACTTCTAAACAATTCAAAAGCCTCTATTAATCTCCTTAGATTTTTGCGAGGATGTAAAGATCCTACAAATAAAAAATAGGGATTTCCATTTGCATATTTATTCCTAAATTGTTCTTTTTCTTTTTCTTCAATTCTATGAAAACTATCAGATACTCCGTTCCAAGCAACTTCTATTTTAGATAAAGAAATGGAATAAGTTTTAGCAATATCTATTTTCGAAGTTTCGGAGACTGTAATGATTTTAGTTGCTTTTTTCGCAAATTTAGAGAAGAAATAACGTAAATAGAGTCTAGGAGTAAATGGAATATCTTTTGGAAAATGTTCAAAATTGATATCGTGAATGGTTGCTATTTGAGGAGTTTTTGCCCTTAAAGATAAATAGCCATCTGGTGAGAAAAAGACATCTGCTTTGTATTTTTTTAAAGCACGATAAACAGCGAATTCAAACCAAAGAATAAATAAAATTGGATGACGTGCTGGAGGATTCAAAACAACTGGAGTAACATTATCTCCAAAAATAAATTGCTTATCAAATGGCCTATCAAAAAATAAAATAAATTGGTGTTCGGGATGATTTTGAACTAAGCGTTTTACCACCTCGTATGTGTACCACCCAAAACCTTCCATTTTATTTGGAAGTAGAAAACGGGTATTGATAGCAATTGTGCTCACCTAAGCTAATTCATGTAAAATATAATTACTTCTTTTTTCAATAGCGATAGAAGTAGAAGGACCATGACCACAATAAACAAAAGTATCATCAGGTAAAGTAAACATCTTTTCGGTGATTGATTTCTTTAAAACTTCTAAACTACCACCAGGTAGATCAACTCTTCCATAACTTCCTTTGAAAAGGACATCACCATTTATAACAAATTTATTTTCCTTGTTATAAAACACCACATGACCAGGAGCATGACCAGGTGTGAAAATTACATCTAGCTCAATGTCTCCAAAAATTAATTTTTCACCTCCTTTTAAAATTTTAGTAGGTAAAGGAGACACTTTATATCCAGCAAAACCATATAAATGAGCATAATTTGGAACCGCATTTAAAGTAGTTAAATCATCATTATGTAAGTAATGTTCAACACTATAATTCTCAAGAACAAAATTATTCCCTAAAACATGATCGATATGAGCATGAGTATTTAGTAAGGCTAGCGGAGATAAGTCGTTTGACTTTATAAAATTCAACAAGACTTGTTCCTCTTCTTTTTCATAACAACCAGGATCAATTATAACACAGTTTTTTTTATCGTCATATAGAACGTAAGTGTTTTCTTGAAAAGGATTAAAAGTAAAAACTTCAATGTGTACAGCCATGATTAAAATTTATGCATTTGATATATGACAAATGTAAGTTGAATAATTTGAGAGAACAAAAAATGCTGTCTAGATTTGAATTTTATTATATTTGCGGCATCAAATTTGAATAGATAAAATTGTCTTTTAGTAAACACTTTTTTAAAATGAACAAAATGAAAATTATCGCTTTTTTAACTTTAGGTATTCTACTTTTTAGTTGTGGTGTAAAAGTACCTGTAACTAACCAGTTGAAAGAAGAATACGATTTAACGGAAAAGAACATGAAAATTGTTCAATTTTATACCTCTCAAACGATTATTCTTCAAAGAAGCAAAACATCTGGAAAACAAGGTGCTCAGGATGGAAAGTTAGTAACAAGTAATAATAGTGAACAAGACAGAATTATTATTCCTTCCAATACGAAATGTGTATTTGACTCTTATGGAAAAGACGGAGAAGTATTTATTCGATTTGAATTAGGAGCAAACAAAACATTACAGTTTGCAATAAGAGATGGACAAACATCTGGTAAATATTATTTAAAAGCCAATTGGCAAACTGGAAAAGGTGGAGAAATCAATTATGGTAACGAAACTTATTTTGCTACACCAGAAAGTGGAAGCGCTTACTTGATGGTTGTCTTGAAAAAATTAAACAAAACAAAACGTAAAGATCGAGTTGTAAAAGGGATGAAAGTATAATCCATTTACGACTATATTATTCTAAAGGCTAGCAATTTTGTTAGCCTTTTTTATTTGCATCATGTCTATTTCATTCATTGTGCTTATCTTTGGAACATCAAAAATTAAAACATGAGTATAGAACTTTCCGAACAAGAAGTTCAACGTCGCGAGTCGTTGAAAAAATTGCGAGATCTAGGTATCGAACCTTATCCTGCTGACTTATATCCTGTAACAGATTCTGCTTCTGAAATAAAGCAGAATTTTGAAGAAGGTAAAAAGGTTTGTATTGCTGGTAGACTAATGAGTCAGCGAGTTATGGGGAAAGCTTCTTTTGCGGAAGTTTTAGATTCAACAGGAAGAATTCAAACATACTTCAATCGAGATGAAATTTGTCCAGGAGAAGACAAAACACTATACAACGATGTGTTTAAAAAACTATTAGACCTCGGTGATTTTATTGGAATTAAAGGGCACTTATTCACAACAAAAGTAGGTGAGATTTCGGTTCATGTAGAAGAGTTTGTATTATTAAGTAAATCCTTAAAACCACTTCCTTTACCAAAAACAGATAGCGAAGGAAAGGTACACGATGCTTTCACCGATCCAGAATTAAGGTACCGTCAACGTTATGCTGATTTAATTGTGAACCCTAACGTTAAAGATACTTTCATTAAACGTTCTAAAGTGATTGCTACCATGCGTAACTTTTTCAATGAAAAAGGCTACATGGAAGTTGAAACACCAATTTTACAGCCTATTCCTGGAGGTGCAGCTGCAAGGCCTTTTGTAACGCATCATAATGCTTTAGATGTTCCTTTATATTTAAGAATTGCCAATGAATTATATTTAAAACGACTAATTGTTGGTGGTTTTGATGGAGTATATGAGTTTGCTAAAGACTTTCGTAATGAAGGGATGGACAGAACGCATAACCCAGAATTTACGGTAATGGAAATATATGTAGCCTATAAAGACTACAACTGGATGATGGACTTTACTGAAAAGATGTTAGAAAATGTTGCTTTAGAAGTTAACGGAACATCAGAAATAACAGTTGGAGAAAATAAAATCTCTCTTAAAGCTCCTTTCAAAAGAGTTACGATGCGTGATTCTATTCTTGAATTTACAGGATTTGACATTAACAACAAATCAGTTGAAGAATTGCATGCAGCTTGTAAAGATTTAGGTATTCCAACTGACTCTTCTATGGGGAAAGGGAAGTTAATCGATGAAATTTTCGGAGAAAAATGTGAAGGTAATTACATACAACCAACTTTCATAACAGATTATCCAATTGAGATGTCTCCTTTATGTAAAGTTCACAGAGATAACCCAGAATTGACAGAGCGTTTTGAGTTAATGATAAATGGAAAAGAAGTTGCAAATGCATATTCTGAGCTGAACGATCCAATCGACCAAAGAGAACGTTTTGAGGAACAAATGAAACTTTCTGCAAACGGTGATGATGAAGCAATGTTTATCGACCAAGATTTCTTAAGAGCGCTGGAATATGGAATGCCACCAACATCTGGAATGGGAATTGGAATTGACCGTTTAGTGATGTTATTAACCAATAATTCTTCAATTCAAGAAGTATTGTTCTTCCCTCAGATGCGACCAGAAGTTTTCTCTCAAAAGAAAGAAATTGAACTGAAAGATAATGAAAAAGTAATTTTTGATATCCTATCAAGCAAAAGGTTCATGAGTTTGAATGAACTTAAAGAAGCTTCAGCCTTATCCAACAAACAATGGGATAATGGAATAAAAGGTTTAACAAAATTGGGAGTAGCTAAAGTTACTAAAACAGAAGATAATTTAACAGTCGAAATTGTTGACTGATAGTAATACTTAAACAGAAAATTAAAACCTCAATAATAATATTGAGGTTTTTTTATGCATATTAAACTATTTTGTTTAACTTTATATGTAAAATATTAAACAATGTAAATATATATCTTACATCTTCTTATTGAAATTTGTATTATAAGACAAATAACAATATTTTTGTAAGTTACACATTCATAGGTTATGGCAGAATTTAAAGCAGGTCCTTTTTTAGAACAAATAAATATCCCAAGCGATTTACGTTCTAAGTTTAAAATCGAAGATTTACCTCAGGTTTCTGACGAAGTACGTCAATACATCGTGGATGTCATTTCGGAAATTGGAAACAGTCATTTTGGAGCAAGTTTAGGGGTTGTAGAACTTTCTGTTGCACTTCACTATGTTTTCAATACTCCTTACGATCAACTAGTTTGGGATGTTGGTCACCAAGCATACGGACATAAAATTTTAACTGGTAGAAGAGAAGTTTTTCATACCAATAGAATAAAAGGTGGAATTTCTGGGTTCCCAAAACGTTCTGAAAGTGAATTTGATACTTTTGGAGTAGGACATTCTTCTACTTCAATTTCAGCAGCTTTAGGAATGGCGGTTGCTAATAATTCTAAAGGAGAAAAAGATAGACAACACATTGCTGTTATTGGTGATGGTGCTATGACTGCTGGATTAGCATTTGAAGGGTTAAACCACGCAGGATTTGAAAAAGATGCTAATTTGTTGGTTGTCTTGAACGACAACTGCATGTCTATTGATCCAAATGTTGGGGCATTAAAAGAATATTTAACAGACATTACCACGTCTCATACTTACAATAAAGTAAAAGACGAAGTTTGGAAATTATTAGGTAAAATTTCTAAGTTTGGACCGGATGCTCAAACTGTAGCTTCAAAAATATCTACTGCATTAAAAGGTTCTATTTTAAAACAAAGTAATTTATTCGAATCTTTTAATTTCCGTTATTTCGGTCCAGTTGATGGACACGACGTTATTGGTTTAGCGAAAGTAATGGAAGATTTAAAAGATATACCTGGTCCAAAATTGTTACACATTGTTACAATGAAAGGAAAAGGGTATAAATTTTCTGAAGAAGGAAACCCTACAAAGTGGCATGCACCAGGAGTTTTCAATAAAGAAACAGGTGAAATTGTTAAAATTGTTCCTAAAACTCCACAAGCTCCAAAATACCAAGACGTATTTGGACATACCATTGTAGAATTAGCTGAAAAAAATGAAAAAATAATGGGGGTAACTCCAGCAATGCCATCTGGTTGTTCTTTAAACATTATGATGGAGGCAATGCCAAAACGTGCTTTTGATGTTGGGATTGCTGAGCAACATGCGGTTACATTTTCTGCTGGATTAGCAACTCAAGGTAAAGTTCCTTTTTGTAATATCTATTCTACATTTATGCAACGTGCTTTTGACCAAGTTCTTCACGATGTTGCTATTCAAAACTTAAATGTAGTAATGTGTTTAGATCGAGGTGGATTAGTAGGTGCTGATGGGGCTACTCATCATGGTGCTTACGATATTGCTTACATGCGATTCATTCCAAATTTAACAGTATCTGCTCCTATGAATGAGTCAGAACTTAGAAATTTAATGTACACAGCACAGCAAGAAAATATGGGACCATTCTCCATCCGTTATCCTAGAGGTAAAGGCGTAATGACAGAATGGAAAACACCTATGAAAGCGATACAAGTTGGAACTGGTAGAAAGTTAACCAACGGAGATGATGTTGCTATTTTAAGTATTGGTCATCCTGGTAATTTTGCGCAAACAGCAATAAAAGAATTAAAAACACTTGGCGTTTCTGTTGCACATTACGACATGCGATTTGTGAAGCCTATCGATGAAGTGATGCTTCATGAAGTATTTTCTAAATACAACAAAATTATTACTGTTGAAGATGGATGTATTGTAGGAGGTTTTGGTTCAGCAGTGATAGAATTCATGGCAGATCACAATTATTCTTCAAAAGTAACCCGATTAGGTATTCCAGATAAATACATTCACCACGGTACCGTTGAGGAACTACAAGCAGATTGTGGCTTTGATGCTAATTCAATTGTTAAAACAGTGAAAGAATTAGTGAATTATAAAGAGTCTGAAAAAAAACAGAACGAAAAAGTAGGTTAACCCTTATATTCAATTTCCTCTATGGAACAATCAAATCGTGTTAAAACAAATTATAGTGCTTTAACAACGCTAACAACCGTATTCTTTTTTTGGGGCTTCATAGCTGCTGGAAACAGTGTTTTTATCCCTTTTTGCAAACACTATTTTAAACTAGACCAATTTCAAAGTCAATTAATAGATTTTGCTTTCTATTCTGCGTATTATCTAGGTGCGCTTTCCCTATTTATTTTTGGATCAAAAAAAGGGAAAGATATCGTCAGTCATTGGGGATATAAAAAAAGCATAATTTATGGATTATTATTCTCTGCTCTGGGATCTGGAGTAATGATTTACTCTGTAATGGGAGATGTGTTTGAAGGGATGCTATTTGGTCTATTCATTGTTGCTCTAGGATTTTCATTGCAACAAACATCTGCCAACCCGTTTATGATTTCGTTAGGAGATGAATCATCGGGAAGTAACCGTATAAACTTTGGTGGTGCTATAAATAGTTTAGGTACAGCTATTGGTCCACTTGTTGTTTCGTTAGCTTTATTTGGCTCTACAAAACCTATTACAAATGACCTTATTCAAAGTTTAAAATTAGATAGTGTAGTCACCTTATATGCATTTGTCGGAGCTTTATTTCTTGGAATAGCTATTTTATTTTCTTTATCTAAAAAATTACCAAGAGGTATTAAAGAAGAAAAAACAGAACCTGCAACTAAAGCAATGGCGACTCTTTTAATCATTACAGGATTATTATTCACTTGTTTTGTCCCTGTATTTAGTAGTTATAAAAGTGAGGATGCAAAACATTTAGTTGAATTAGAACATGACTTAGAAACTGTAAGCTTAAATGAACAAGGGATTCCTTTAAAAACTTTATCTACTATTCAGATTGAAACAAAAAATGAGATTGAAAATGCTATTGAAACAATAACAAATTCTCTAGATAATTACCGCATAAAATGGTTAATTGGTGGACTAATAGTTATCGTTGGTGGACTTTTATTCGCCAATTTTAAAGGCTCTCAACAAAAATCTGGATGGGGAGCAATGCAATACCCACAACTTACACTTGGAATGTTAGCTATATTCGTTTACGTAGGAGTAGAAGTTGCTATTGGTAGTAACCTTTCCGAATTACTTGGACAAGATGCATTTGGAGGCTTTGAATCATCAGAAAGCGCACCTTTTATTGCAATGTATTGGGGAAGTTTAATGATTGGAAGGTGGACAGGTGCAGTAAATGTTTTTAACATAACCAATAGAGTAAAAATGATATTACGCTTTATTGTACCACTTCTTGCTTTTGGAATTTTAATTGGAATTTTTCAATTATTGAACTACCAAGTTGAAAGTTTATACTGGTACATTTTATGTGTATTTATTCAAATAATTGCTTTCTATATTGCAAAAGATAGACCTGTTTTCACGCTTGCTTTCTTTGGTGTATTAGGAGCGATAGCGACTATTATTGGTTTAACAACCAGTGGAACTGTTGCTATCTATGCATTTTTAAGTACGGGTTTATTTTGTTCCATTATGTGGCCTTGTATATTCTCGCTTTCTTTAGCAGGATTAGGAAAATACCAATCACAAGGTTCAGCATTTTTAGTTATGATGATATTAGGTGGAGCAATCATCCCTCCTATTCAAGGAAAGTTATCGGATGTAATTGGAATTCAACCTTCGTTTATAGTAGGTACGATTTGCTTTATCTATTTAGCTTTCTTCGCAGTGTATGTGAATCGTTTGTTGAAGAAACAGGGAATTGCTTTTGATGGGGAGTAGGAAATTAGGAAATTAGACTAAAAGATTCAAGACTTCAAGATGTAAGACTTAGGTTCACGACTTAGATTCTTGATATTAGACGCTAGATATTAGACTTTTAATAAAGTGTTAAATCCTAAGACATTATAATCACAAATTGAATACACTTCCTCTACCCTAAAATCTCATTCACATTAGATCGCATGTAAACACACATATCATCTGTACGACGGTGATTGTCATTTCTTCCGAAAAAAATCTATTGATTTTTCACTCCAAAAACACATCAAAAGAGCGTTCTTGTATTTACGCTCACATACGTTTTAATTTGATACAACTTTTTTCAGATTAAAACATTGATAAACTTATATTTAGCCTAAAAACAGAGGTGAATTCTACAACCTAAATTCACACTTTTTGGATGTGATTGTAATTCCCCACTAATGACTTAGCTTTTTGCTGTTTTAATAGCAGAAAAGCGTGGATTAGTGTTTTTTTCCGCAGCAGCACACTACGTTTAAGATACTGCGATTCGGATTTGTAATAATACATAATTGCTTAACTGAATTTAACTTATTGTACTATTATTAATTGAAAATATTTCAAAAACACAATAAATTGCTTATTTTTAATTTATATAAGTTTAAAAAAATGAAGACAAACATTTAATAAAAACGCTTGTTAATGCTTTCATCTCAAAAATGCATTTAAAAAAACAGAAATTTAAAACATAGAAATCATGAAAGAGGTACACATATTACAAATAGAAATTAGATCTAAAAAACTTTCTTTTATCTTGGAATTTCTAAAAAATATTTCTTTTATAAAAAAAGTAGAGGTCATTGAATCTACTGAAAAACAAGAAGAGTTTGTTGTTCCTCAATGGCATGAAGATGTAGTCTTAGCTCGTAGAAATACCGATAAAAAAGACTATTTACCTTTGTCAACTTTGGATAACGAAATCAGATTAAGCGGAAAATGAAGAAATCCAACTTCAAAATTGCCCTTCATCCCGAAGTAAAAAACGATCTACAGGAAGCTATTGATTATTACAATGATAAGAAATTAGGACTTGGCGATACATTCTATTTGGTTGCTAAAAAAGAAATGGAAAGTTTAAAAAAGGATGCTTTTTTATATGAAGTTCGATTTGAAGATGCCCGATTTTTAAAAGTCGGAAAATTCCCATATCTCATTTATTATTACATTGTCGAAGAAGAAAAAACTGTTTACATTGATACCGTGAAAAATATGTCTGTTGATCCTGATAAAAACTGGAAAACAAGAGAATAAGTAAAAGAAAAAAATGAACCTAAGAATTCCGATAAGTCCCATAGGGCAATCGGAATGACGAACTTTGGGTGTGATTGTAATTTCCCACTAATGACTTAGCTAGACGTTCGTTTTAATGACGTGCTAGAGTGGATTAGTGGAAGTTCTTTTTTCGTTTTATTGTTATGGATTGCAAATCCATGCTAGATTTTGTTTCTGTTATCAGTTATAAAAACCGCAGGATTGCAAATCCAGCGGAGCTGGTTATTATCCATAGAACAATACGGCGATTGCCATGGCATTGAACTTGCTTTCGGATCAATACTCAACCATCTTCCAATTCTTGGGTCCAGCTGTCTAAATAAAGTTGTGTATGAATTTCCTTCCCCTTTTATTTCATAATCTTTCTCACTTCCCTGGTACCCGTACCAGTAACCAGTACTACTTTGACAAGTAGACAAGCGCATTATTTAACATAAAAAGGTGAAATCATATAATAAACAACTACACCGGTAATTGCAACATACATCCAAATTGGCCAAGCAAAACGAGTCCATTTTTTATGTCTTACAAAATCACCTTGCCATGCAAAAAGATAAGTAAAAAGTACAATTGGAACTACCGCAATACTCAAAATGATATGAGAGATAAGGATGAAAAAATACAACCCTTTCATGTCGCCTCCATAAGGAGTAGATTCCGATGTCATATGGTATGCAACATAACTTGCTAGAAACACTAAAGAAAGTAATAATGCAAAACGTATTAAACCTCTATGAAGGTCTTTATTCTTCTTTTTAATTGCTACTAAGGCAGCTATCAAGACAAAAGCTGTTACACCGTTAATCATTGCATAAAACGGCGGTAAAAACGATAAATTCACACCATCTATTTTAACACCAAAAAG
>Ga0228634_1001698_pt1 | contig 12146 bp, 13 predicted proteins | sample 42DmetaG_FD_190063 | JGI IMG/M metagenome (GOLD analysis project Ga0228634, IMG submission 190063) | Seawater microbial communities from Monterey Bay, California, United States - 42D | ecosystem: Environmental > Aquatic > Marine > Coastal | place: USA: California | collected 2016-09-27
CGCGTATCTTAAGCTTCTATCAGCAATGCCAGACAGCTTGATATGTCGCAAACAAGGTTTGGCATGTGCAACCACAGTGATGACTAGGTCAAAAAAAATAATCGAAAAGATGACGAAAAACCAGAATCTGAGTGAATTTGAGACCGACATCACCCTATGGGACACAGAATTAAAGCAGAATGCGATTAACCCGGGTACAACTGCAGATATGGCCGCAGCAAGCTTGCTAATTTATGCATTTTCCCAGGCGCTTTCTTAAAAAGAATTTCAGTCATTATGTATCCTAAAAAATCATAATACTGAGCAGGGCATACGTTCCTTTAATACGTATAACCTCAACACTCGAGGGGAGTGTTGAATTAATTGAGAATTTTTAATAATTTTTTGGAACAGGACAAAATAATATGCCAGTTATCGATCGTGTACTTGTAGGGGAATCTCTTGTCATCGAAGATGGAGATCTAGACAACGTTGCTCATATTGACTTAGTTATGGGCCCTCGTGGTTCAGCAGCAGAAGATGCTTTTTGCCGCACACTAACAGACCAAAAAGCCGGCGTTAACGGCTTATTAGCTGTTGTTGCACCAAACTTAATGGTGAAACCTGCGACAGTTATGTTTAACAAAGTCACTATCAAAAACATGAAACAAGCCGTTCAAATGTTCGGCCCAGCACAACGCGGTGTCGCGATGGCTGTTGCTGAGTGTGTTGAAGATGGCACAATTCCTATGGCTGAAGCTGATGATTGTTTCGTTTGTGTTGGTGTTTTCATTTCTCCAACAGCAGATAACGATCAAAAAATTCAAGATTGGAACTACCGTGCAACAAAAGAATCAATCAAACGCGCTGTAGCTCGTGAGCCTAAAGCAGCTGATGTTGTAGCACAATACAAAACTTCTGAGCATCCTTTCGCTGCAGAAGACTAAGCAAGTCTGATTATTCCGTGAGCTCATCCCTAAGTGGGGTGGGCTCACTTATAATTCTTAGGCATTCACGTGTCAATAAACCATTATGCAAGATACTTGCGACTAACGCCTGTTCCACACCTTCCTCAGCCAAAAGTGTAATATCTTCCAAACGCACACCTCCCGCTGCAATCAAATTCACAACAGATTTCTTTTCTCGCAAAGTCCTCAATAAAACTAAATCTGGCCCCTGATTTAACCCGACCCGATCTAAGTTCATTACAATGACCTTGTCTGGCCACAATTCCACTTGCTCTAATAGTCGCTGTTCACCTATAAACTGACCCTGTTTAAAATCCAGTGAAAGTACGCAAAACCTTCTCTCTTCCAATAAAGACAATGTTCGTAAGCTTTCACTTCCCAAAACCATCACTAAACGTTCCGAAACGGGGAGCCTCTCCCAATCAGCTTGATTACGAATGCCTGCATCAAGCCAAAACGTGACATCTGGAAATTGGGCTAAGCACCGTTGATACTGAGCAACATCAATAGCTTTACCCGCTATCCCATCTAAATCAGCGATGTACAGTGTTTTAAATGGAAAAAAGGACACTATATCTGCGACAACCGTTAATAAATCGGTCGCTTTGGTCAATACAGATTGAATAGTCTGGTAATTCTGCCGTTCACCTGCCTTTGCGTGCACAACCCTTCCCCCCATCAAATCAATGACCGGTATAATCTCCACTCAACCTCCTCGATAGAACCCAATGAAACTATTTGTTTACGAACATATCACAAGCGGTGCCTTAGCTGAACAAAAGCTACCTCCAACACTGGCTAAGGAAGGAAATCAAATGCTGATGGCTGTATTACAAGACAGTCACGCCACCCAACAATGTACCTTGACAACACTGAGAGATAAACGACTTAATCAACTCGATTTCTTCGAGAAAAACACCCAGCATCAATGCCATATCGTCACAACGCTAGATGACTATCACCAGACCTGGGAACAGTGTTTACAGCAATGCGATGCCATTCTCATTATCGCCCCTGAAACAGACAGCATTTTAGCAACGCTCCAACAACAAGCCAGTAATGCAGGTAAGATACTTTTGGGTTGCCAACCAACAACAATACAATTGTGCAGCGACAAATTGTATTGCCATCAACACCTCACACAAACCGGCATACCAACAGTAGCCACTCAACTGGCCTCCCAATGGTTATCATCACCCTCTAACCCTCAAAATGGTCTTATACTCAAACCTAGAGATGGTGCAGGTTGTATTGATACTTATTATTTTGAATCCAAAACAGATTTAGAAAAAAAACTAAACGCTAAACAAGCACCAGAATTAGAACACTATATTGTCCAGCCTTACATAATAGGCAACACGATCAGCCTTTGTCTGCTCGCCTCAGAAAACACTATCGAAGTACTTTCCGTTAACCAGCAACACCTTGAACACTCACAAGGAAAAATATCATTGTCGGCCTGCATTATCAATCATATTGATGACCTCTCAAATCTGAAACAAATAGAACAACTTGCCAAGAAATTGCATGTCGCACTAACAGGGTTAGTCGGCTTTATTGGCGTCGATTTAATCAGCAACCAACAAGGACGATTCATCGTTGATATCAACCCAAGACACACAACAAGTTACATTGGACTCGCTGCCTCATTAAACCTCAACCCGATGCAACGTTTCTTTGACATAATAGAAGGTAAACCAGTAACTCCCATTACGCAGCGACACAAAATCGAATTGACCTTATGACACAAAAATTAATCACAGCATGGGATATTGGTGGTGCACACCTCAAAGTCGCGCAATGCACACAACAAGGTGAATTACACCAAGTATTTGAGCTACCTTGCCCACTTTGGCAAGGCATCGACCAATTAGAAAAAGCAATGGGCGCTGCACTTAAAAACCTCAAGCATGCTGCACATGTTAACGCCATCACCATGACCGGTGAATTAGTCGATATTTTTCCCAATCGACAAGCCGGTGTCGCAGCGATCATAGAATGCGTTGAAACATTGTTAAATGATCATCATTGCCAAATCTATGCAGGAACACATGGCTGGCTCACCCCAAAAGAAGCCTGTGCAGACTGGCAAAATGTTGCCTCCCTGAATTGGCATGCCAGTGCAGCTTATACGGCAAATCAGATTAAACAAGGTCTGTTTATCGACATAGGCAGCACCACTAGCGATATCATCGCGATCGATGCACATCAAGTCCAAACTCAAGCTTATACTGATTACCAACGTCAGGCGAACAGTGAATTACATTACACGGGTGTTATCAGAACACCGCTCATTGCCATTGCTCATACCGTCCCTTTTGACAACAAAGTCATGAGAATCGCCGCCGAGGTCTTCGCCACCAGCGGTGACTGCTGGTCTATAACGGGGCAGTTAGATCCTAACCACATCCAAGACCATTCCTCTGATGGACAGTCTTGGCAAAAAGAAGATTGTATTCGGCGCTTGGCTAGATTGTTAGGGACCGACGCCTATCAATTTCCTGAGCAAAATTGGCTGACATTAGCAAAGTGGTTCACGCAACAACAATCCCAACAACTCCAACAAGCCTGCCAAGACGTATTAAGCCATCATAACGCTATCACCGCACAAGCCCCTATTATTGGTGCAGGGATAGGTCGCTTTATGGCCCGAGAATGTGCCAAGCAGCTTGATAGACAATATATCGACTTTAGTGAGCTAACAACACCACACTCATCTCAAGCAGCCGATCATGCGCCTGCTGCTGCAATTGCACTTCTAGCCAGCCAGCAGTTATCGTAAAATACTGATATGTCGACACTCCTCCCACCATTTTGTGAACCCTTACCCTACCGTTCGGATTCAAGTGACTATTTTAATCGTATCCGTCATTTACCTTGGCCGGTCTTTTTCGATAGTACAACTGAGGCAACTCAAGATAATCGCTACGACATTATTGCTGCATCGCCTTTTAAGACATTAACCACCTATGGTCAGCAAACAACCGTTGAAACACCAAAGTCCACCGAAATAGTCTCAGGTGATCCCTTTCAAATCTTACAACAACAACTCTCCCAACACCCCAAACAAGCAACAACAAACTTGCCTTTTTGTGGCGGTGCAATTGGTCTGTTTACCTATGATTTAGGTCGGCAGATTGAAGATTTACCCAATATCGCAGCTAACCAAGAACATGCAGCAGATATGCTGGTTGGTCTCTATGACTGGGCAATTGTGACTGATCACAAATTAAAGCAATGTTATTTAGCCAGCTTCAAACTTGATGTCTCGACCGAACAAAACTGGCAGCAACTGATCTCACTTCTCAATGCTGAACATGTTCCACCCAAACAAACAATGACCGTTTCTGGTGACTTAAATAGCCAACTCGAAACGGCGCAATACAATACTGCCTTCGACAAAATAAAAGATTACATTCGTGAAGGCGACTGCTACCAAGTCAACCTCGCCAAACGATTCGAAATTTCAGCTGGAGGCGATCCTTGGCACGTTTATGCTTTGTTACGAAAGCAAAATGCAGCCCCCTTTTCTTGCTTCTTTGATACACCCAAATTAAGCATTATCAGCTCATCGCCAGAACGCCTATTAAAACTAAAGCAAGGCCAAGTCGAGACTAAACCGATTAAAGGCACAAGACCCCGAGATCTCACTAATCCAAAACGAGATATCGCCTTGGCGAATGAACTACAAAATAGTATTAAAGATCGAGCAGAAAACTTGATGATCGTTGATCTACTCCGCAACGACCTTGGCAAAGTATGCCAACCCGGTTCAATCAGCGTCCCAAAACCTTTTGCGTTAGAATCTTTCGCCACCGTTCACCACCTCGTCAGTACCATTACAGGCATACTCGGAGAAAATGAAACCGCTGTTTCGCTCCTCCGCGCCTGCTTTCCTGGTGGTTCAATTACAGGCGCGCCCAAACTCCGAGCAATGGAAATCATTGAAGAACTAGAACCCAATAGACGTGGTGCCTATTGTGGCAGCATGGCCTACATCGGTTTTGATGGCAATATGGACAGTAACATCCTTATCCGAACGCTAGTCTACAATAATAATCGCCTTCGCTTTTGGGCTGGCGGTGGTATCGTTGCTGATTCAAACGCCGAACAAGAATACCAAGAAGTGCATGACAAAGCGGCAGCGATATTAAATATCATTGAACAGTTGCGCTAGCCATGGTGATCGTCAAACTAGGCGGCAGCCTTTTTAATAGTCCCTTATTACCCATTTGCTTAGATAAGCTAGCGACACTTTCTCAATGTGAATCTATCATCATTGTCCCTGGCGGTGGCCCTTTTGCTGACCAAATAAGGCAAGCCCAACAAAAGTATAAATTTGATGATGCCCATGCCCACCACATGGCCTTACTAGCCATGTCACAATTCGGCATACTGCTACTCAGTCTTTGTGAACAAGCCATTCCCTTATCTTATCCAACACAAAAACCTTTCAAACCCCAAGAAAAAATGCTTTCGATCTGGCTTCCGGATAACCATTTATTAGAAGAAAAACAAATAAAACAAAACTGGGAGACAACTTCAGATAGTCTCGCATTATGGCTAGCACAACAATTAAAACCTAAAAAACTAACCTTGCTCAAACATCAAGTACAACACTACAATTCCATCCGGATGTTAAGCAAAATAGGGACCTTAGATCTGGCATTTCCAAAACAGTATAACGAGGCCGAAGTGGTAACTGAGCTCTTCGATGTAACGCAAATCACAGACTACTCCCTAGCCCCGCCCAAACAAGTATTGGTGCCATGACGGAGCTAGATAAAGCGATCAAGGCACTTCAACAGTTAAAAGAAGTAACCTTATTTGATCCCTCAGCAATAAAACCTACAACAATTGACGACCGGGGAAACGATATCACCCTTATTGGCAATCAAGTGCAACAATTACTTGCTGAAGGTAGTCAACATCAAAACACTGACTGGGCAGCCCATATGACCGCCAACATTGGCAGCGATGGTTTTGTCGGACAAATACTGTCAAGCCTGCACAATGGTAATCTGCTCTCCCCAGAGTTATATCCCGTACTCAATACTCTTAAAAATCAAATACTAGACTGGTTTTGCAAAGTTTTCGACCAAAACCATGGCCATTTCACTGCAGGTGCGAGTTACGGTAACTTAGAAGCACTCTGGCAAGCCAAGCAACGATACCCAAATCGAGATACCGTTTATCTCGCAAAAACAGCGCATTATTCCATTTATAAAGCTTGCCAAATTTTAGGACTCACATGCCAAACCATTTCAATTGATAGTGAAGAAAAAATAAATCTAGAGCACCTTAGAACGGCATGCCAAAACAAACAGCCTCTAGCCATCATTGCTACAGCAGGTACAGCGTCAACAGGTACTTTTGATCCAATAGATGATTGTGTAAAACTCGCAAACGACATCGATACCTGGTGTCATATCGATGCAGCATGGGGCGGCTATCTAAAATTATTACCCGAGCATCAAGACCTATTTGAAAAAACCGGTTTTCGAGCAAACTCACTATGCTTTGATCCACATAAAGCATGGGGACAGCCTAAGCCTTGCAGCGTTCTGCTATTCCAACAACCCTTAGATTCAATGTTGTCAATTGAGGCGGATTATCTCCAACAACAACCTGACAATAGACTGCCCGGATCGCAGGGAGGTGAAAGTTTTCTGCCACTGTGGTTCACCCTGGTTTCATCAGGCATTGAGGCCTTACGTCAAAGTAGTCGATACGCTTTGGATCAAGCACAATTATTTTCAACACAACTGGATAAACTGACGGGTTGGCCTATATTCACTTCACCCAGTGGCATCGTTTGCTTTGAAACAGACCAAGATCTCGATACACTCATTCAACAAGGCATACTCTCGACAGCTAAAAGAAATAACAAAGAGGTTTATCGCGCCGTTTTCATCAATAAACAAACCCTTGCCGAAGCCATTATTGAGAAATTACAGCCTTATTTTTAATCTGCTGCTGGACACTACTCATTTTACGCAGCCACGATGGCAGCGTATTCAATGGTGCTGGCCAAGCGGCACTCTCTTTGAGGGCCATCTGCTTATCTTTAAAAGACCCATAAACTAAGACATGCCACACCCGGCCGTTTCGCATGCTTTCAAAAACAGCCACATCGCCAACTAGTGCATACTGTTCTATAAAGTCATGTACTTCTTCTCGTTCCCAAGATCCCATCAACTGAAACGTATAATGTCTTGCTGGCTGCGCCATCACCCAATCCTGTTTTAGAAAATCTGGCTCACTGACGACTACCGGTTCATCAGGCACTACAGAAACAGGCCGCTGTATCGGTTCCTTCATTTTTTCGACATCAATCGATTCCAGCGCTGCAGCTTCTTGCTCATTAATATCAGGAATGTCTGCAATTAAATCGGCTAACTCATCTCGTTCCGCCTGAGCTGGCGTCACAACAAGTGGTAACTCAGCCTCTTCCTCAATAACCTCTGCGATATCATTTATGCTCGTTTTATCGGACTCTGCAGTTAACCACTGATTAATCGTATCCTGAAACCGTAACAGCAACAGTAATGTCACAACAACGACAGCTAAACCAGCCCAGCGCATAGTCATCTTAGCTAGCCAATTATCTAATATGGCTAAGGCAGGCTTAACCGGTTTAATACCCAACAATTGCTGATGTGCTAATTGGTTAACAATATCAGGGCTACCCAGCGATTGTTGATAAATCCGCTTTAAGTCTTTCTCTAAAAATGGGGTTTCACCTTGAAAGCCAACACCAATCAAACGATGCATCAAATAGGATGATAATTCATTTTCTGATAAGGCAGGCAATGTAACGACTTGCAATCTATTCTGGGCCTGGCCAGGTAAGACAAATGGCCGTATCGATGCCACAACCGCTTGCAATAAAGCACCCTGTTTTCCTTCCCATTCTAACCACGTTGCTAATTCAGTCCGCAATGCCACACTCAACTCATCAGCATTATCAATTAACATAACTGGCGTTATACTTAGCTGTCTTAATTGTGCTAAACGGTGTTTAAAGACTTGAATGGGATCTTCTGCAGTTTCGATCTCATGGCTACTGACGCCCAAGCCAATCAAGCATTGTCCAAGAATAGCGGGTAGTGCTGTATGCTGTTCAGCATCAATAAAACACAGCCGAATTTCATCACCTGTTCTCTGCTGAAGTTCAGCCAATAACGTTGACTTACCAAATCCTTTATCCGCAACCAAGTTAGCAATTTTATCACTCGCTCTAACAAGATGAAGTAATAAGTTTAGGCGATGGCCTGCTTGACCACCGGCATAAAAAGGCTTGAATCAATTTGATCATTAAAAGGAATAGAGCGAAGAGCAAGCTTGGTGACATAGGCAGGATCACTTGTTGGTGTTACCAATTCGCTCATCTCAGCCTCCCTCTCATCCGTGATCAAAGTAAGCTAATGTTTCGGCCAGCTTAATTGATTCATAGTCATCACTGATAAAAGCTTGACCAAGCTGTTTTAATAACACCAAACGTATCACACCAGATTGCACCTTCTTATCAACGGCCATCAAATCCATAAACATCTCAGATGTCATACCCTTTGGCGTATCAATTGGAAGGCCTGCAGCAAGCAATAGTTTCTTAACTCTCGCTACATCAGAATCAGTCAACCACCCATGTCGCATCGATAAGTCTGCAGCCATTACCATGCCAATAGCTACCGCTTCGCCATGTATGATTTCACCATACCCCATACCTGTCTCAATCGCATGGCCAAATGTATGGCCTAAATTAAGTATCGCCCGTACACCATGCTCTCGCTCATCTCCAGCCACAATGTCGGCTTTATCCTGACATGAACGTTCAATCGCTTCTGCCAATACAATAGGATCACGTGCTACCAATGCATCAATATGTCCTTCTAGCCACTCAAAGAAATCAATGTCATTGATCAAGCCATATTTAATCACTTCTGCTAAACCAGAAGATAACTGGCGATCATCCAAAGTCATCAGCGTATCAGTATCCGCAAGTACACATTGTGGCTGATAAAAAGCACCAATCATATTCTTGCCCAATGCATGATTAACCGCTGTTTTCCCCCCAACAGAAGAATCTACCTGAGCTAATAATGTTGTTGGCACCTGAATAAAAGGTACGCCACGTTGATAGCACGCAGCGGCAAAACCAGTCATATCACCAATAACACCTCCGCCCAGAGCAACTAGCGTGACTTGTCTCGAGAAACGTGATGTCAACAATTGGTCAAAAACCTGATTCAATACATCTAAATTTTTGTACTGCTCACCATCAGGTAACACCACAGATTCACATTTAAAATCGGCTGATAGCATCGACATAAGCTGTTCCAAATAAAGTGGCGAAACAGTGCTATTCGTTACAATGCACACAGAATCACCTTCAATATGTTGTGATAGCAACCCAACTTTGCTCAATAAACCTGAACCAATATAAATAGGGTAAGCACGATCGCCCAAAGCGACTGTCAATATCTTCATTATTAACCTTATTGATCTATCTGTTCTAATTGCTTGACCAAGCCCGAAACAACATATTGTATAGATTGCTCACCGGTACGTAACTCAATATCTGCTACATCTTGATATAATGGCGCCCGTTCTGCCATCAATTTCTTAACCGTTTCTTTAGGATTATCAGTTTGCAACAAAGGGCGGTTTTTATCCTTATTGGTCCTACGTAGTAGCTGCTCAATAGAAGTAGATAGATAAACAACATACCCTCGCGAACGCAACATCCGGCGGTTTTCTTCAGCCAATACAATACCGCCACCTGTAGCTAAAACAATATTCTTGAGCTGACTTAACTCATCCAAGACTTTTTGTTCTCGCTGCCGAAAACCGGACTCACCTTCCATTTCGAAAATCCAAGAAATAGATACCCCTGTGCGCCGTTCTATTTCCCTATCCGTATCATAAAAATCACGTCCTAAAGCCTTAGCCAACTGCTTACCCACCGTCGACTTCCCGGCCCCCATTGGGCCCACCAGAAAAATATTACTTGTAATCACTTATCCATTATCTCAACTTTTAACCGCATAAACAAAAAAGCCGGGCTAAAGCCCGGCTTTTCTTATTATTTAATCTTGAAATTTAGAAGTTCAAACTATCTTTAACAATTTTAGGCGTCACGAAAATCAATAATTCAGCCTTATCATATTGTTTCAATGTTGTTTTAAACAAAGCCCCTAAGTAAGGTAAGTCACCAAAGAATGGCACTTTCGTAACACTATCTATATTAGTTTGTTCATAAACCCCACCCAACACAACTGTTTCACCATTATCAACTAAAACTTGTGTTTCGACACTGCGAGTATCAATACTGGGTACACCGTTAAAGATCGTTCCCACTGAATCCTTGTTCACTTTCAAGTCCATCACAACACGATCATCTGGCGTGATTTGTGGCGTCACTTCTAATTTCAATACTGCTTCTTTAAAAGACACCGATGTTGCACCACTAGAGCTTGCCTCTTGATATGGAATTTCCGTACCTTGCTCTATTAATGCTGTCTGCTGATTCTAGGTAGTGACTCGTGGGCTTGAGACAATTTCCCCTTTCCCTTCAGCTTGCATCGCTGATAGTTCTAACTGCAAAATAGTCCCAAAGGGCAGCTTAGCTAAAGCCAAACCAATTGAACCAGCAGGCGCTGCTACGGGTAAGTTAACATTTAAACCTTGGTTTGTCGCTACACTATTTGCAACAGGGGCCCCTATTGCCTGCGAAGTTGTCAACTGGTCACCCGAAATTTGAATATCGTTTAATGTACCAGAAACAGCATTATTACCACCCTCAGTGGCTACGCCAAATCTCACACCTAATTCATCTGTAAAATCATTATTAGCAATCACAATTCTCGATTCAATTAGTACCTGGCGTACAGGAATATCCAACTGCTCAATTAATTCATTAATCTGTACTAAATTTTTTGCTGTGTCTCGTAATAGTAATGAATTCGTTCTCTCATCGACCGTCACACTACCACGCGATGACAAGAAACCAGCACTATCATCATCACCTTCACCACTATCTAAAATAGTCGCAACATCTGATGCCTTCGCAAAATTAACTTCAACAATCTCTGAATATAATGGCTCAAGTTCAACAAGTTGTTTCTGAGCTTCTAATTCTTGCTTCTCACGCGCTGCAATTTCAGTCGCAGGTGCAATCAACATCACATTACCATTCTGGCGCATCGCCAAGCCTTTAGTCTTGAGAATAATGTCCATGGCTTGATCCCACGGCACATTTTTCAATCTCAAAGTCACATTACCCTGCACAGTATCACTCGTCACTAAATTCAAGCCTGTGAATTCAGCCAGAAGTTGCAATACGGCACGCACTTCAATATTTTGGAAATTCAGTGATAATTTCTCACCTTTATAACCATATTGATCTTTTCGTACTGAAGCCTGCTCTTCTTTTTTCAATGCTTTGACTTCTACAACCAATGTCCGATCTGACTGATAAGCTAAATGCTCAAATTGCCCATTAGTAGACAGCACTAGACGTGTATTACCACCTGTATACTCTGTTTCAATCATTTGGACTGGTGTCGCAAAATCGACTACATCTAAACGACGATGTAACTTCTCGGGCAAAGCGACACTTGATAAATCAACTACAACAGTATCTCTTTCTTGCCTAACATCAACAGCAGCCCCAGCATCACTCAATTTGATCATTAAGCGACCTTCGCCTTGCTCTCCACGACGGAAATCTACATCAACCACTTCTCTATCTTGGCCTGACACAGATTCGGTAACATATTGACTACCACCTTCCACAGTGACCATCACCACATTATCGTGATGTTCGATAACGTAAGGCGCTTTTTGTATCAAATTGACAACCATACGAGTCCGATCACCCGCTTCAACTGTGGAGATACTACGAGTCATCCCGATATTCACTTGCTGTGTCTTTTTATCCAATTGATTTTTAACACCCGCAAAATCAAGTACAACTCTGGCTGGATCATCTATCGAAAAACTACTTGGCTCATCAATAGACTCTGAAAAAGTCAGCACAATTTGTGCTTTCTCGCCCGGTAAAGACGAATTGTACGTCGTCAAAACCTTTTGGACAGATTGCTGCCTGATTTAAGGGACACATTAGTTCATCAGGGTTAAGTTAGTTTACATGTCTACCGTAATGTATTTGTCGCCGCATGGCTAACGTGTTTTGTT
>Ga0228634_1001702_pt1 | contig 12132 bp, 7 predicted proteins | sample 42DmetaG_FD_190063 | JGI IMG/M metagenome (GOLD analysis project Ga0228634, IMG submission 190063) | Seawater microbial communities from Monterey Bay, California, United States - 42D | ecosystem: Environmental > Aquatic > Marine > Coastal | place: USA: California | collected 2016-09-27
TGGAAACGGAAGAACAGGAAGGATTATAAATGTACTTTATCTTGTCCTTCAAAATCTATTAGACTTACCCATATTATACTTGAGCAAGTTTATCATATCAAATAAAAGTGATTATTATAAAAAAATTCAAGCCGTAAGAGATCATAAAAATTTCGAAGATTGGATATTATTTGTTTTAGAGGGTGTTGAACAGACTGCAATGGATACAATCCAAAAAATCACACAAATACAATCCCTACTATTAAAACAAAAACATCAAATTAGGAAAAATTACAAGTTCTACAGTCAGGACTTGCTAAATAACTTGTTTAAACATCCGTATACTAAAATCGAATTTGTAGAGAAAGATTTAAAGGTATCAAGAATTACTGCTGCTAATTACTTGAACACGTTGTCAGATGATGGAATATTAACAAAAAAGAAATTAGGCGTTACGAATTACTATATTAATCACGAATTATTTGATATTTTATCAAAATAGTAATTCAGTTAAATTTTATATATTTCCCAAGGATTCTAAAAGAGCTTGGTAAGGTTTTTAATAACAGACCAATCACAAGAAAGTAAAAAACATTTAACAAAAACTAATATCATTGAATTATAAAGAAACGCTATTTTTTATTGCCAAATGTTTGACTATTTCTGTGGAGGACAGGAATAAGGAAGCAATTGAAAAACAGTTGCAATCAAATAATATAGATTGGGATGCGGTTGTAAAAGTAAGTACTACTCATTATGTGTTTCCTGCATTGTATTGCAATATACAAAGGGCTAACTTATTGGACTATTTACCTCAAGAGTTAGTTACTTACATGGAACATATTACCAAATTAAATAGAGAACGTAACGAGGAAATCATCACTCAAGCCAGGGAATTAAATACGCTGTTATTGACAAATAACATTACACCAATTTTTTTAAAAGGGACAGGGAATCTGTTGGCAGGAATCTATGATGATGTTGCTGAGCGTATGGTTGGGGATATTGATTTTATTTTTTCAAAAGAAGACTATCCAAAAGCAATCCAATTATTAAGGAGTTTTGATTATTCTGAGGTGAGTAAGCAAGATTACTATTTTCCAGGAGGCAAACATTATAGAAGACTTCAAAAAGAGAGTAACATTGCTGCTATAGAAATTCATTCAGAAATATTGGCAATAGAAAAATATAGAAAAGAATTTAATTACAGTGTTGTGAAAAAAGATTCCCAAGTAATCAATGAAGTTAGAGTTTTGAGTTATGCAAACAAATTAAATTTATCTATTATAGCGAATCAGATAAACGACCATGGGTTTGAGTATAAGACGATGGCTTTAAGAAATGCTTATGATGTTTTTTTGTTATCTAAAAAAACGAATGCAAAAGTTTCAGTAAATGCATTAGATAAACTAACCAATCCTTTAAATTGTTTTTTAGCAGCTTGCTATGAGATTTTTAACAAGGTAGATAGTTTAGAATACAATAACACAAAAATGTCAGCTTCCTATTTAAGTGTTTTTAATAATCAGTTTACCAACAGTAAAACAACAAAAAGACGACACAAACGCATTAAGAGGTATTTATTCTTAAAAAGTAGATTAGGCATTATTTATAAGTCCCTCATATATAAAGAGTATCGAGTTTGGTTATTCAAAAGGGTAACAGATAAAAACTGGTACAAAGAAAAACTAGTTCAGTTGAATTTTAAAAAGTAATATTATCATACTTGAGGCATAAAAATTTGAATTTCTGGTGAAAAAATGCCAAAATTTTCATTTTAGTTATTACCCCCACGAAAAAAAAGATACTTTTTTACCAAAATTTACCAAAAATTTGAACGAGAGAATTGACCTCCCTCTAAAGACATCGAAAAATGGGGTATATAAGGGGGGATACCTACGGGCAGTCCTCCAGGGGGGCACCCAACTAACTTTAAATTTAATCAATGAGATTTTTAAAGCCGAACCAAAAAGCTCAATTTTAATTGGCATAAGATGTATTAAACTTTTGATTTCTTTTGTAAACTATATTTTAATAAGTTCTCTAAAATTATTTTTATCAATTACGATTTCCTTGGCGTCGTATTCGTTTACAAAAGTTTTTGGTAATCTTACTTTTTTCTTATTATTCCATTTAAATTCAAAACCATAGATCATACCATTTTGTTCTTCTACTAAATTTACCTCTTGCTGTTGTTTGGTTCTCCAAAAGTACATTTTAGCATTTGTATTCTTATACTTATATTATTTAAGTCTTTCTGAAATTATAGTAAATATTTTTTTCTTAAATTTGTATTAAGAAAAAGAATTAAAAATGCTAAAATATCAATCACCTCCAGAATATTTTTTAATCCTACTCTTTTTAGGGATATTTTTATTGACTTGGTTTCTGCTCCCTAGAATCAGAAAAATCAGTTTGAAATTTGATTTAATTCACCCACCTGAAGAAAGAAGTTCTCATAAAGGCATCGTACCCACTTTTGGAGGTGTTGCTTTTTATATAGGATTAACACTAACGCTATTTGCATTTCAAAGTATAGATACAGATGATGTTATCATTTCTTTATTAACATCGCTATCGATCATGTTTTTTATTGGGTTGAAAGATGATTTCCAAGATGTTTCTCCTAGAATGAAATCTTTAGGTCAACTTATCTCTATTGGTTTACTCATGTTTCATGCTGAATTGAGAATTACCTCTTTTTATGGATTTATGGGAATTTATGAAATACATCCATTAATTTCTGTACTTTTAAGTCTTTTTATACTAATAGGTCTTATTAACGCATATAACTTAATAGATGGTATAGATGGTATGGCATCAATAATCGGGATAGTTGTTGCTACTAGTTTAGGTCTGCTTTTTTTTAATTTAAAAATGCATTTTTATTTAGCAGTTTGTGTAGCTTTAGTTGCTATGTTATTTTCATTTTTAAGATATAATTTTTCTTCTAGTAAGAAAATATTTATGGGTGATACAGGTTCTCTTTTAATAGGCTTGGTGTTAGGTGTTTTAACAATGAGATTATTATCTTTAGGGTATGAACCCGTTTCAGCAATTGCGATCTCTAGAAGTGAAATTCCTTTATTATTATTATGTATCTTAATTATTCCTGCTTTTGATATTTCTAGAGTAATTTTTATCAGATTAAGTAATAATTTACCGGTATTCTCTCCTGATAGAAATCATATACATCATGTTTTAATAGATGCAGGTTTAACCCATAAAAAAGCTTCAATTACAGTCGGTATTATAAATTTTTCTATAATACTAGTAATGTATTTTAGTATACGATTTTTTGGGTTATTGCCATCGATTTTTATATCATTTATACTAATTTTATTATTGATTTATTTCTTTTTTGTGATTAACAAAGCATATCAGACAAAAAAAATAAAAGTAAAAATTAGAAAATATCTTTTTAGATTTTTCAGTAAACTTTCTTTTAAAATTAATGAAAAAAGTCTACATAAAGAAAATAGAATTAAATTTAATAGAAAATTAAAAAATATTAGAATATTTTTTTTCTAAATCAAAATCCTTACTTAAATTTTTTTAAAAATCTTTATATTTAAAATTTAAGACTATTATTTTGTGAAATGAGATTGATTATATTTTATAATCTTTGATGATTTATAGAAACTGAAATTTAGCATTTACTACTTCTATCTTCTACTTATTTTATCGGTGAAATTTCAAAATTCTTAGAGATTAAACTTAAAAATTAAAAACTCTAAGAAAACTTGCAAATAATTTCAATTGGATTTTTAAATTTGGCAACAAAAATAGCATAACACATTACGTTTAACTTGAATTTTGTGTATTTTCGCAATTAAAATAAAACCCGTCATTGCGAGTGAAACGAAGCAATTTCTTCGATGATTAGCACAGTTTTTAGTGTTATGTTTTGGCTTTACTAATTAGGAGATTGCCACAGACGCGTATTGCGCTCCTTCGCAATGACGGATTGGTTTTTGGGTTTAGGAGGTTAAAATGAATGACGTCATTGCGAGTTTAACGAAGCGATCTCCTAAATGATATTTACATTTTTAAATATTTATCTTTTGTCTTGATAAATTCCAAGTAGATCTCGGTGCACAAAAAGTCATTATGATTTTAAATTTAGTTCTTTTACCATTACCGTAAAAGAATCAAAAGGTCTAGAACTTCCTAAAAGTATTCTAAACTTTTTGTTCATTCGCTAGACTTTAGGAATACGCTATGCTCAGACAACCTAAAGTTTTACGCTCCAATCCCTTCAAGTTTAATGAATTCTTTTAGAGATGTTCAGGGCATCAAAATAAGTCGGTTTGGTTTTGGAGTATAAATTAGGAGATGGCCACAGTCATATTTAATGCTCTTTGCAATGAAGGTTTTGTTAGGGTTTTAGAGTTTTTTTAATAAAAACTTAGTGAACGAAAACGATTGAAGTTTTAAAAGCTATTGTTTATCATTATTTCTTCCTTTATCTTTGAAAAGTTAATAATATAAACTATGATATTTATTGCAGATGGTGGTTCTACCAAAGCAGATTGGATAGCTTTAGATGCTAACAAAGTCGAAACTTTTAGAGTAAGAACGCTTGGTTTAAATCCGGCTGTTGTGCCTCAAGAGGAATTACATAACAGAATTATTAATATGTTTCAACTGATTCAAGTAAAAGATGAGGTGAAAGAAATTTATTTTTACGGTGCAGGATGTGGTACACCAAAAGCGGCTAATATTTTGGCTAATGTAATGCAAGCTATTTTTGTTAATGCAAAAGTAGTGGTTGAAGAAGATATGTTAGCGGCTGTTTATGCAGCATCAGGGAATCAACCAGCTTTAGTAGCTATTTTAGGTACTGGCTCTAACTCTTGTTATTTTGATGGCAAAAAAATGCATATGAAAGTGGCTTCTTTAGGGTATGTATTAATGGATGAAGCTAGTGGAAACTATTTTGGAAAAAGATTAATTCGTGATTATTATTATGGTTTAATGCCAAACTATATCGTTGAGAAATTTGAAAAAGAATTTGTATTAGACCCTGATACCATTAAGCAAAATATTTATAGAGAACCCAACCCAAATATGTATTTAGCTTCTTTTGCACAGTTTATGTTTGAGTTTAAAGAAGAGAAATATGTAAGAAGATTAATGAGAAAAGGATTTGAAAAATTCTTTAAATATAGAATACTCCCATATCAAGTAGCAAAAGATACACCTATCTATTTTATAGGTTCTATAGCTTTTTATTTTAGAGAAATATTAGATGATGTAGCAGCTAAATACGATTTAAAGATCACAGATGTCATTCAAAGGCCTATAGATAATTTATTAGAATATCATAGGAATAATATCAACTAATAAATTCTAAAACTCTTTCAAGTTGCATTCCCCTAGAACCTTTAATTAAAATTGATTGCTGTTTGATAGGATTTTTATCAATATAAGATTTGAAATCATCAAAAGTTTTAAATTTTTTATGCGCTGTAGTAACTTTATAAAAGAGTTCTCCTATAAAGTACTGTTTTTCTAATTGAAGTGAGCTTGCTAAATCTGCAATTGCTTGGTGCTCATTTTCGCTTTCGTTACCAAGTTCAAACATATCACCTAAAATGATTAATTGATCATTTCCTTCTAAAGCTGCAAAATTTTCTAGTGCCACTTTCATGCTAGAAGGGTTAGCATTGTAGGCATCAAGTATGATTTTAGTATTGTTTTTTTCAATAATTTGAGACCTGTTATTTTCAGAAACATAAGTTTCTAGACCATTAATTATCCCTTTTTCTGAAACATTAAAAAGTTCTCCAAAAGTAATAGCAGCTGTTATGTTGTTAAAATTATAGGTGCCTATAATTTGAGTTTGAATCGTATTAGAATTGTAGTCTATACTTAAAAAAGGGTTGGTTCCTTTTAATTGAATTTTATCTCTATCAAAAAATACTCTTTGAATGTTTTCTGTTTTTTGAACCTGAATTTTATCATCAGGATTTACAATCGCTGTCTTATGGTTTTCTTTTAAATACGTATATAATTCGCTTTTCCCTTTTATCACACCTTCAACGCCTCCAAAACCTTCTAAATGCGCTTTTCCAAAATTGGTGATATAACCAAAGTCAGGTTCACAAATAGAACAAAGAAATTCAATTTCTTTTTGATGATTAGCACCCATTTCTACGATTGCAATTTCGTGCTCTGGTTGAATTGATAATAACGTTAAAGGAACACCAATATGATTATTTAAATTCCCTTTTGTTGCTATTGCATGATACTTTTTATTTAATACTGCATGAATCAATTCTTTGGTGGTGGTTTTACCATTACTACCTGTTAAGCCAATAAAAGGAATCTCTAATTGATTTCTATGATAATTGGCTAATTTTTGAAGCGTTTTTAACACATCATCAACCAAAATAATACGACTATTAGTTTGATATACTTTCTCATCAACTATGGCATAATTAGCGCCAAGTGCTAAAGCTTTTTCAGCAAAAGTGTTGCCATTAAAGTTGGCTCCTTTTAAAGCAAAGAAAATCGTGTTTTTTCTAATGTTTCTAGTATCTGTATCAACTAAAAAATGTTCTTTATATAATTCGTAAAGCGAATGTATTTCCATAATTTAAAAATAAAAAAAACCTCATTACTTTAAAAATAATGAGGTTTAAATAATGTAAATATTTTTTATCTAGAAGGGTTTCTTGCTCTTCTTTTTCCTGTAGACATTGGGCCTACTTTATCAGATACACATCTAAAACCTATATAGTTTGTTGCCATATATTCTGGTAAATATCTTCTTTGTGCTGGGTCTAACCAATATTCTCTATCAGACCAAGCACCACCTTTGTAAACTCTTGTTTTATCACTAATTAAAGTAGTACGTTTTTTAGCATCATTCACAAGAATTTCTCTACCAGTAACAGAGTCTAAAACTCTAGTTGGTTTTCTAGGAGAATTGTACATGCTAGGTCCACTTTTAAAGCTTTCTTCATCATCCTCATAAAAACGAGAAGATAATAAATCTCCATCTCCAATATTGGCATTGTCAGATTTTGCAAAATTTCTTCTTAAAGTAACATCTTTCTTAGTAATAGGTACATAAACGATAGTACCTGGTAATTGTTTAGGTACAATTTTACCATTAGGTAAAGTATCGTAATCTACATTTGCATTAGCGCTATTTTCTGCAAAAACCACGTTACCTTCACTATCAATTAATTTTTTTGTGAACAGGTTTCCTCTAAAATAGTTAAAGTCATTTGCTTCATTATCAATTATAGGTCTGTAAACATCAGCAACCCATTCAGCGACATTTCCAGACATGTCATACAAACCAAAACCGTTTGGAGGGTAAGACTTGATTTTATTAGGGATATCAGCTCCATCTGAACTCCAACCAGGTAAACCACTGTATTCTCCTTTACCTTGTTTAAAGTTAGCTAATTGATCTCCTCTTGTTCTTTTGTTTTTTGAACGGGTATACTTACTATTCCAAGCATATTTTTTTCTACCTCTAATGTTGTTGTATTCTCTATTTTCGATATTTGCTTTTGCTGCAAATTCCCATTCAGATTCTGTTGGAAGTCTAAAGCGTTGCGTTAAAATACCATCTGCTTTGGTTATTTTTCTTCCTTGAAAAGCATCTTTTGGAGGTCTTGGTTCCCCTCTTTTTCTCATGGTTCTTCCTACCCCTCTTTTGTAAATAGTAGTATCACCATCAAACAATTTAGAATCGTCAACTAAGAAAACATCAGTATCAAAAAAGTTACTTACAGTATCCATTTCAAAGATGTTTTTAATGTGACCTTTGTCTATTAACGTTTTAAGGTTTACAGCATTGGTTCTCCATTTACAATATTCGTTAGCTTGAATCCAACTAACACCTACAACAGGATAATCTCCATAAGCAGGATGTCTAAAGTAGTTTTCTGATAAAATATCTGTATTTCCTAAACTTTTTCTCCAAACTAAAGTGTCTGGTAAAGTAGAGTTGTAGATATGTCTATATTTTTCTTCTGCAGGATTAAATACATTTTTCATGTATTGCACATATAAGAAATATTCAGAGTTTGTAACTTCTGCTTCGTCCATAAAAAAGGAACGAACGTGCATTTTTCTTGGGGTAGTATTCCAATCGAACATTACATCATCTTGTACTTGACCCATGGTATATGAACCACCTTCTATGGCCACCATTCCTAAAGGTGGTTTTTGGCTGGCATCATATTTACCTTTGATAAAGTTACCATTGTTAGGATCGTTGAAAGCTAAACCAGTTAAACTAGATTTATTATCACTGTTTCTATTACAATTTGCTAATAATAATGTAGTTAGGACTACTAATGTTATTTTAAATATGTTTTTCATTTCCTAATTTAAAATTGTCAGGGTTTTTATAGTGATGCAATTTACAATAATTATAATTTAGAACAAGTAAATTATTAATTTTAACGCATCTATTTTTAATACATATTCTTTAAAACGATTGCTTTTTTGGTTTAGTATACTATATCTTTGTTTCTAATAAAATATCTACATATTATTGTCGTTATTTGAATAGTTATATGAAAAAACGATTTCTTCTTTTTCTATTAATTTTATCAAGTCAAATTGCAATAAGTCAAAATAACTCTGTTTTGTCTTCTGGAACTTGGTTTAAGTTTAGCGTAGATACAACAGGGGTTTTTAAAATTGATAGAAACTTACTACAAAGTATTGGCATTTCTACAAGTGGTTTAAACCCTAGAAAAATTCATATTTATGGTAATGGAGGTCAGTTGTTACCTGAATTAAATAGTGTTTTTAGATATGATGATTTACAAGAGAATGCTATTTACATAGAAGGTGAAACAGATGGCTCTTTTGACGCCAATGATTTCATTTTATTTTATGCAAAAGGGCCTCATGATTGGGTAGTAGATACTACCAATGAAACAGCAACTCACAGGCAAAATATTTATTCAGATAAAGCGTATTATTTTATAACAGTTAATGAAACTGATGGTAAAAGAATTCAAGCTAAGACTGTAAATAATAACACAGCTACAGCAACAATTTCTATTTTTGATGATTTTACCTTTATCGAAAAAGAAGAAAAAAGCATTTTGGCTGCTGGAACACAATGGTTTTACAACGAAGACTTTAACATTACCAATACACAAGAATTTAATATTCCATTTCCTAATGCTGTAAGTGGAGAGGAGTTAGAGGTAAGCGTTAGAGGTGTTACGAATTCTGTGGTTAATTCTTCAATGGCTGTTCAGTTAAATAGTCAAGATATTTTTACCATCAATTATCCAGGTATTAATACAAGTTCTTTAACAAAAGCAATTGCATTAGAAAGAAGTGCAAAAGTGACTAGTTCATCAGAAAATTTAGCCATTTCTATTACATATGATAATAATGGAAATCCTTCTGCGAGTGCTTTTTTAGATTATGTAGAAGTTGTAGGAAAAAAGAATTTAAGGTTTTCAGATTTTCAGTTTTCTTTTAGGAGCTTTCAGCAAGCTAATGCAACAGGCACTATAGCATATCAAATACAAAATGGAGCTAATGCTTTTCAAGTTTGGGATGTTACAGATTATATAAATCCCAAACAAATTGTAAATGAAGATACTGGATCTAATTTTACCTTTAAGGATAATGCTAGTGAATTAAGAGAATATATTATACTAGATCAAAATGATTTTTACATTCCAGAAACCATACAAAATAGTAGAGTAGAAAATCAAGATTTACATGCTTTACAAGATATTAATTACATCATAATCACAAACGAAGAACTATCTAACCAAGCACAGAGATTAGCAGATTATCATCAAAATAATTCAAACTTAATGACTAAAGTAGTGTTGATAGATGAAATTTATAATGAGTTTTCATCGGGTTCAAAAGACATTACAGGGGTAAGAGATTTCATAAAATACATTTACGATTCTAATTCTACACCTGATAAAAAATTACAGTATGTTTGTTTTTTTGGAGATGCATCATACGATTATAAAGATCGAATAGAAGCTAATAATAATATAGTACCCGTAAAATTATCTACTATTAGTTTTAATTTGGCAAGTTCTTATGTGACAGATGATTTTTTTGTGATGTTAGATGCTGATGAAGGAATTATGAAAACTTCTCATACCATAGATGTGGTTTCAAGTAGAATACCTGTGTCAACAGCCTCTGAAGCTACAGATGTTATTGATAAAATACTATCTTATTACAGTAAAGAAGCCATTGGAGATTGGAGAAATACCATAACACTTTTGGCTGATGATATAGATGTTACAGGTGAAGAAGTTATTGAACAAGGCGTAGAGTCTATTGCAGATGAAATAAAAGCCAATAAACCTATTTTTAATATCAATAAAATATATGCAGATGCTTTTGTGCAAGAGAATTCTGCTGGAGGAGAACGTTATCCAGAAGTAAATAAAGCGATTACAAATGCAGTTGAAAAAGGGACTTTAGTATTCGATTATTTTGGTCATGGAGGAGAAGATGGTTTTGCTTCAGAACGTTTTTTAGATAAAGAACAAATTCAAGGTTTTAATAATGCAAATACATTACCGCTTTTAATTACAGTAACTTGTGATTTCTCTAGGTTTGATAACCCAAATAGAATCACTGCTGGCGAACTAAATTTTAAAAATAAAAATGGAGGCTCAGCAAGCATGATAACTACAACAAGAGAAGTTTTTATATCTACAGGTCAAAGTTTTAATGAACAGTTAATTCGAGTTTTATTCGGTTTTAATAACGAAGACTATACCATTGCAGAAGCATTAGCTGTAGCTAAAAATCAATTTTCAAGCTCACAAAAATTCTTTATTTATTATTTTGGAGATCCAGCTATGAAATTAGCTATTCCTAAGCCTAATGTACGCATCACAAAAATGAATGATAAAGATATTACTCAATCTTTAGATACGATAAAAGCACTATCAAAAATTAAGTTTGAAGGTGTTGTTACAGATAATTCAAATAACATATTGCCTAATTTTAATGGTACTTTATCTACTACCATTTTTGATAAAACGATTGATAAACAAACACTAGACAATGATGGTTTTGGTGTTGTCATGACTTTTGATACGCAAGACAGCAAGTTGTTTAGAGGGAAGTCTACTATAGAAAATGGAGCTTTTAGTTTTGATTTTATTGTACCAAAAGATATCAAAATTGCTTATGGAAAAGGTAAAATAAGTTTCTATGCTGAAAATGGAGAAATTGATAAAGCAGGAGCCAATTTTGATATAACTGTAGGTGGGATCAACCAAAATGCACCTGAAGACAATATTGGTCCAGAAATTGGTTTATTTATGAATGATGAATCTTTTATTGATGGAGGTAATACAAACGCTTCTCCTAATTTAATAGCTACGTTTTCAGATGCAAGCGGAATTAATACTTCTATTACAGCTGTAGATCATGATATCATTGCAATTTTAGACGGTGATACTTCAAATCCTATCGTTTTAAATGATTTTTATCAAACAGAATTAAATGACTTTACAAAAGGTAAAGTAGTCTATAAGTTTCAAGATTTAGAAGTGGGTCCACATACATTAACCCTTAAAGCTTGGGACACATACAATAATTCATCAGAAACTACGTTGAACTTTGTGGTTGTTAGTGACACTATTTTAAATTTAGAAAATGTGTTGAATTATCCAAATCCTTTTGTAAATTACACAGAATTTTGGTTTAATCACAATAAACCTAATGAGCCCCTAGAAGTTCAAGTACAGATTTTTACAGTTTCTGGTAAATTGGTAAAAACAATCAATCAAAATATTCAAACCACAGGAAATTTGTCAAGAGAAATAGTTTGGAATGGTTTAGACGATTTTGGTAACAAAATAGGAAAAGGCGTTTACGTCTATAAATTAAAAGTAAAATCAACAACTAGTAATTTGGTTTCAGAGAAATACGAGAAATTAGTAATTCTTCAATAATCAAATTAATAACCAACGTTAAAAATAGAAAATGAAAAAAATTGGAATTTGTATAGCAATTTGTGCATTAGTTAGTTTAAAAGTAAACGCTCAAACAAATACAACACAAACTGGGGGAATTACAACTGCAACTCCTTTTTTATTAATTGTGCCAGATGCTAGAGCAGGTGGTATGGGTGATATGGGTGTAGCTACATCTGCAGATGCTTGGTCTATT
>Ga0228634_1001705_pt1 | contig 12120 bp, 6 predicted proteins | sample 42DmetaG_FD_190063 | JGI IMG/M metagenome (GOLD analysis project Ga0228634, IMG submission 190063) | Seawater microbial communities from Monterey Bay, California, United States - 42D | ecosystem: Environmental > Aquatic > Marine > Coastal | place: USA: California | collected 2016-09-27
CCAGCTCTCTCTCTCTCACCCCAACCCCTCTGCTTCCACTGCAGCTCTCGACGATGACGACGACGATGACCAGCGCCAACAGCAAGATCCTTTGCGAAGCAACCACTGTGACGCTTCTCGACATCGACCTTCCCGTGCTCGGTCTCGTCTTCACCGCCATCTTTGACTCTCTCGCCCTCGATCGGGAGAGCACAATAGCAACGGTCAAGGATTATTATCGCGTCTGCGTCGTCGCCCTCGTTTGCCACTCTTGGAAAGAGGCGCTTCTGAAGCATTGCGCCCACTACAAGACGGACGACATAATCTCTGCGATCATAGCTCTCCACCCCACAGACTCGGCTCGCGACGTCTTGCATCACGCCAACAATTATGCTAAGTCACACAAGGGTGTCGCCATGGCGGCCGTCAAGTTTCATGGACCTTCGCTCAAGTACTTTCACATGAATGTGCGCGACATGGAGCCCATCGTCATGGAAGCGGTGTCCAACAGCGGATATGCGCTGCGTTATGCCAGCGCAAGACTTAAGGATGACATGGACATTGTCACGACAGCTGTCGAACGCTGTGGAGGCGCGCTCAAGTATGCTTCACGTCGCATGCGTGACATCGAGTTCATTGTCTTGGATGCTGTCTGGGACGATGGAACCGCGCTCGAGTACGCTTCACGCCGCATCCGTAACATCAAGCACATCGTCAGAGACGCAGTAAGCGAAGACGGAGGTGCGTTGGCATGTGCATCTCCTAGGTTGAAGAATAATAAGGATGTCGCCATGGCGGCGGTTGCGGCGAAGAATGATAGATGGGTGATCCCGCCGATGATGCTAATGTCTGAGGAGATGAGAAGAGACAAGGACGTCACGATGGAGGCGGTGAAGTACGACGCAATGTCGGTTCAGGACTCTTTGTATCCAAACGCATGTAATGATCCCGAGGTGATGATGCAGGTCGTGAAGTATGACGGTCGAGGCCTCGAGTTCGGCGAATCTGAAGTTCGGTCGAACCGAGACATCGTAAGCAAGGCCATCGAGACGTCGCCCCTGGCTTTTACGTATGCCGAGAATGCCGCCGCGTTCGATCAAGAGCTTTTGATCAAAGCCGTAGGCTACATGAGCGGGATGATGCGCAATTCCTGGGTCAGCGATGCCGACAGACTGGAAGCGAGATCAACAGTATGCAAGTGGGTGGACAGGATGGGCCTGTCTCACCATGAGCATCATTGTCTCCTCTCGAAGATTAAGACGGATCCGTTTCTTTTCTGAGTGTTGACCACGACTGTTGTTTGGAAAAGAGATAAAGGGGACATCGACGGTCGAGAAAGGGGGTTGAGAAGGCGAGAAGCACAGTCCCAAGCGAACATTTGCGTCGAACGTGGGTGTCGGACGCGGGATACGGTAGAAATGTGCGCGTATATATATATGTAATACCTGATTACTGATTGATTGGCCGTTACGTAACCGACGTCTTGCCACTCTTGCCACTGTGAACGGTTCACAGCTCTCCTCAAAAGTGCTCGCTTTTACAGAGGGTGTCACTTTGACCATATATGGAAGGTAGGCGCCGTGCACGCCCGGCACGGCGATTGGTGGTAAGCGCCGTCCCTGTCGCGTCGGGTGTGACGCTCACCGTCCCCGGCGTGTCGTTTTCGATGTCCACGATTCCGTTCGAAGACTTTTCTACACCAGCCACCCATTCTAGAAACGATGCGTCCCAATACTGTCAACGTCGAAACCAGCATGCTGGGGACGACGAGCGTCACACCCGACGCGACAGGGACGACGCTTACCACCAATCGCCGCGCCGGGCGTGCAAGGCGCCTACCTTCCATATATGGTCAAAGTGACACCCTCTGTAAAAGCGAGCACTTTTGAGGAGAGCTGTGAACCGTTCACAGTGGCAAGAGTGGCAAGACGTCGGTTACGTAACGGTTTTTATGTTACCATATATGGAAAATTCACTAAGGGACGCGGAGATCGGACACCGTCGCCGTCACAGGCACGCTGGGCGTCACGATCACCGTCCCCTGGCGGTAAACGGTGTATATTTTTGTGGATTTGCCCACAAATTCATTGAGAATCGATCCTTAGTGCACAAAAAAGTGCACCCGATGTGTCCAAACAGGTCATCACACATGTTCCAGTTGTTGGTCCTCGCGTGGAAGCGTCACGTTCCAGCCTTCTCCACCCAAATAACGTAGCTTTTCACTGATCATTGCTGCATTTGCGAGACGTTTCGCAGAGTCCGCATCACCAGGATGGTTGTTGGCATAGTTGCATTCATTCGACAAGACTTTATCAAGTATGTTGACAATATGCGTTCTGTTATCATTGACGTGTTCTAGCAACTCTTCGTGAGATGTAGGAACTCGAAATGCAGCTTTCTGTCCACTCTTAGCAAAATCGCTTCCTGTCTGTGACCCCAAATAAATGATTAGTTCGTATAATGTTTCTGATAATGAGTAATACGCACCGTTGCCATTTTCCGCACGATAATCAACAAGGTCATTGTCAAGGCCTATGATTCTACAAATCAACTCCAATATATTCATTGGTGTATATGCATCTTGAACAAACAAGTTACAACGCATTATGGTCCTCAGCTTCACCGCAACGTAGTGGTTCTGCAACATCGCAAAGTTCGGAGGGCTGTCATGATGGATACGGGAATGCTCTACTTCATATAATGATTTTGTGATAGTAACACTTGTAATTGTAGGATCGATGCCGTTTTCAATGAGAAAATCGACGCAGTCATTGAAGCTTTGTTCGTATTGATTATCGTAAAGGTTTGGGTCTTCCCCGTGTGTATGTACACCCAGTAGAGGTGTTATCCCATTGAAGGCATTGTTAAACATCTGTTGTAAAAGATAGTCAAATTCCCATCCATTGTCGATTAGTGTTCTAGCCTTATCTTTTTCTTCTTCTCCAATTTGTTGTCCTTTAGTAAACAAAGTGAAAGCTTTGGTTCGTTCATTTGGAGGAGGTAAAACTGCCGCTTCTGGGAGATCACATCTGCCGAGCTCAGTGCGCGCCATTAGCCAATAATATTCACGATCCCGAAAAATGTGATTCCACCTTCGACGCTGCGCGTCATTGCTATTTAGAAAGGCAGTGCACATGCTTGTTGGCAGCATCGAAAGCTCGTGAAAGCAGTGGTCTGCAAAGAACTTCCAAAATTTCCCGTCTTCTGTGTTGTTGTTAAAATAGTTTGTCAAGTCGGAATCGATGGATGCATAAGACTTCTTTCCATTGCAAAACATAGAATGCACATTTGTTGGGTCCGGTGTAAGGAAGTGACCTTCAACTGGTGCACCGATGCCCTGAGTGACCACTCTGCGGTATAAGTCCTCGTCACACCCGCCTTCGCCGGTCTTACACCACGCCATCAGTGCTTCCAACCTGTCAAGCCTATATGGGTTACAAAATATGAAATTCGCCACATAGCTTTGCAAATCCGTACCCAGGTTGGGGAGTGGCTTTGAACCGGGACAGATTTGTAACAGCGGAAGAGAAGGAGCAGTTTGCGGACGTTTTAATAGTGGCCGTTCAGTTTCCATGTTTTTCCTATAACAGTAATCATAGATATTATGAATTATCACCATGTGATGAACTATGCACATTGTACACTGTTATCACTCCCGTACGCGATCCATACATAATGTCCTAAAGGATGTTCGCGCGCGCGTCGCATCTCAACGCGCGTCTAGATCGGGATCCACGTCAGTCACGATCGAGTGGAACCCAAAGTTGTGCGTGTCGGTGAACTCGTGTCCGCTCCAGTAGGCCGCCGTCCACGCGGCACGCAACAGGTCATTTTCATCGCAATCGACGAGGCTCTCCGAAAGCTTCATTCGCTGTTTGGTCACGGTTCCGTTGCTCTTATGGAAGGACAGCATGCGGGGGACGTCGTAGCTGCCTCTCGAAAGCGATTGTGAATAGAGGCGTAAGACGTCCTGAAACAGGAAGATCGTCGTGCGCGTCGCGTCGGTGTCGTTCGACCACGCACCCCTCATCCGTTCGAGGGAGTGGGGCGTCGTGTGCTTCATATAGTCGGAGAGGATGCAGTACATCTCATTCGCGCGCAGCCCTTTGATGCGCGACGCTCGGTTGTAATCGCAACCACACGCGGCGGTCCCCAGAGCGACCAGGGCGACCGCTTCGCGTTGCATCCGACGCGTGTAGGGCGTGTCTGCTCCGAAGAGCATCAACAGGAACGTCTTCAGCAGCTTCTGCATGTCCACCACGTTGTAGTAGGGCGACGACCCATCGTCCCCTTGCTTTCGTTTCCGCCCGCGCTCTTTGAGACACAACACTGACGCGAAATCGTCGACATCGCGCGACGCTCTCTCCGCAGCCGAGATCAAGTGTATCATGAGCGAGTCGGTGTCGATGGTGTGGGTCAGCACCACGCCGACCGTCTTTACGATGGACCCATCACGGCGACGGTGTCTCTCGATGGCGTCCTCGACTGCCGCCATCTTCATGTCGCCTTCTCCGATGGCTCCGTCTCTCCGAAGCACATCAGACATCCGATCGTCCGTCGACATGATGCATGGAGCGCGCGCGTCGCCTTGAGGTCTGCGTCCTCCTCTTTTGTCGATGCCATCCAGCGTGAGCGTAAGAGGAGCCGCTCCCAGGAGGCGCGCCTGCTGTGATGCGACGCGGTTCATGTTGGCGAAAATCTTGCAGAAGACGATGTCCATCAGCCGTATGCGCGTCGCACGTCGGACGACGAGGTCGGTGACGTCGCTCACGTCGACGATGTCCTCCTCGGAGTAGAACTCCGTCTGAGGAAGGCACTTCACGTCGTCCGACGACACGATCTCCTTTTTCTTTTGGTTCGCGTCGCGGCTCGACTGCTCCTCGCGCTTTGCCGTCGTCAGGCACGAAGGGTCGTCGAACACGATCACGACGTGCTTGGCGACGTCGGCGAGCTTGTGCACCTCTCGTTCCAAAAACGACGCATACTCCTTGTAGCTGAGCCGAGGCACCGCTCGCAGCATGACGTTGCCGTCCGCGACGATGGCGACGTTGGTTCTGTTGACGCCGTACTGGGCGTGTAGGGCGTTGAGCTGCGGCACGGTCGTTGCCCCCTGCGGTACCTCTCCCGAGAGGTCTAGATATTGTAGCATCCCGAGGATCGTACTCTTCGCACCGTGCTCGCCGCTCTCCAACCCCATAGTTGCGACGCCTCGGACTGCGCTCGACGACGTGCTCCCATTAGCGCCCCCGTGAGCTTGGTCGGGGTGATCTCTCTGTTTCGTCGTACCCGCCGAGCCAAAACTCACGTAAGTGCCGTTTCTACCGCTAGCAGTGTGGTCGTGCTCAGTCTTGTGAATATGGTGTCGAGGACCCGTGGAGGCCAGACTGGTAGAACGTTCGCCCCCTCTTTTCACATATGAACGATTCCACCGCATTGGTCGTGTCTGGGACGAAGAAGAAGGCGCAGCTCAACTTTTGCAACTCGCCCTTGCTGCTCACCTTTGGGAAGGGGGTGTTCTACGTGCCTGAGGAGGCGATTGCCTCTGTTCCGAAAGGGACCAATCGCGTGGAGAGTGCAGCCGTGCTCAACCAGATCATCGGAACGAAGAGTCCGCCCTCCTGGCACAACTTCTTGGATCCCGACCGCCTCATTCTCATCCGAGGAACGGAGGGGACGTCGGTCTACACGACGTTCAAGGTGATGGATCAGGGGAGCCACGAAGAAGAGGTCTTTGTTCGTCACGTCCCTCCCTCCGTGTGCGAGAAGCAGTTTCCGAAATGGAAAGAGCAGATCGCGAAGGAGGTAGAGGAAGGGACGCGAAAGCCTGCGGAAAACGACCGCCAGATGAAGAGGCTCGAGGTATTGAACTGGAGAGCGAAGGACTGCTCCCGCGCACAGATCAACCCCGAGAACAATTCGTGGGACGTTTGCAAGGACCCTCCCAAGTCTCTCAAAACGACGTCGTCGGTGGGCGTGGGTGGCAAACGCGTCGGCCAGGGACGCGTTCGCGTGGGGGTGGCGGCCGGTGCGGTCGATCAGGAAGGCATCAGTGTCTCTTCGAGTGTCATTGGAGGAGACATCGTCAAGACGTACAAGATAGAGGCCGGAACGTACCATCTCGATCCGAAGATCATCGGTGGCAACTTGGTGTTTACGACGATCACAAGCCAGGCGTCCGAAGCACAGCCACTCGGCGCCAACGACGACGACGCGGTCCAGTATGACATGGCGGAGTAACTTAGATCGGCAGTGGTGGTAGACTACAGGTGGCTGTTTCACGTTCGCGACCCTCCAGCCCGACGACCGTGAACGTCCGAAGCGAGTGTAGATCGGTGTGTCGGTATTTTGCAGTTTAAACATTTATTTTGTGAAAGAATGTACATTTTTGGCATGCCAAGCAAGTCGTACCGTCCCAGGCAAGCCGCCGATCCGACAGCTGACGGAGGACGACGTGGAGTTCCACCGGCTGAACCTCGCGCTGTGCGCGTCGTGCGATCCCACTCCGTACCTTACGTGTCAATTTTTTGTACCGTATTGGTCCATGCACCGCTCGCCACAAGCTGGTTCGGTCAAGCCACGCAGCTGACGAGAGAGGCGACGCCTGTCATATGTTTCCAACGCCTCATTGGAGCGTTAGGCGTGTGGTCGCTAAGTCATCCTTAATTTGGCTCTGAGCGTTACAACGCCATACGGACACATGACCGAGTTTTTTTCACTCGAAGAGTGCTTCCGAGCCATGAACAACGCCAGCAGCGAGAGGCACGCGGAGGCGCGCGATGTCGACGGCCGAGGTACAGCAGAGAGCAACGATGCATTCAGCGCTCATCCCCATATGGCAATGCGTGCCATCTCCTGCACGGCCACCACTATCAACACCGCGCTGATGAAGGAGAAAGGGCTAGTCGTCGGTCGCGATGTCTGCCAGGATTGCGCCAGCCGTGGCTCCGTCGTCGCGTGCACATTGGAATACACGAGGACCGCGTGCATCTGCATGTACTCGGGAGTCGAGATGTTTCCGATCCTTTGTGGTCGTCAGGATCAATGGACAGTGAACGATAGCTTCAACCCCCATCCCAACTGTCGCGCGGACAAGGATGATGCCTCCATGTACCGGCATACATCCATAGAGACCATCGTCACTCGGAAGAATTTCAAAAACACCCTGTGTGGCTACTGTGGGCGTGAGAACACCTGCTCTGAGCATTCGGAGCTGGTGGACCCCGGACAGATCGCACGCTCGCTCGTGTGCAAAGAGCACAGCGTCCTCTCGCAGAGCGCAGCAGAGGCGTGGGTGAAGAAAGTCAAACGATCCTGTGCAGACCGCACCAGGTTGCCCCTCATGTGCTGCAACGGCTGCATGGTGAGCAACCTGCATCTGAAGAGCACGTGCTTTGCGGCGCGCGCCACGCTTCGTAAGCCTCGCGAGCGTGGCAAGGCCACCAGAACGGGAGACGCGACCTCTGATACCAAGGAATCTCCTTACTGGCAGAGCAGGTTGAACGCCGTCGCCGCAATAGAGCGGGCGCGGGCGCGGTCAACCGCCGACCAGAACGACAGTGCCGTGCCTTTCGAAGAGACGGCCGACGTTTGGGGAGACGGTGGCGGTGAGGAAGAGCACGGAGACGACAAGATCAAGGTGGACCCCTTCCTTCGCGACGACTTTCGGTGCTTCGACCGAGAGTTCCACTCGTCGCTCCTCAATGCCGCCATTGGCCTCCGTCAGATGGTGCGCGCCAAACTGATCACTGGCCACGAGGCAGACAATGTCATCGTGGCTCTGTTCAACAACTCGCGTTGGCGCATGCAGCGAGAGGCAGGGATCAAGACGCAAGTCGCGGGGCGGCTCTTTCGCATGGTCGGATCTCCCTTTGTCTCGATGCTGAATGGAAGCAGCTCCTCGAGGGTCGAGAACGAGATTGGCGTGATGATAGAATCCTTCGTGGAGCAGCATCTTCACCAGATCCTTCGCACCATCACGGCAGGGACAAACTCGGAGCGCACCCACTTGGAGTGGAACCGCTTTTTGGAGCAAAGCTCTGGGTTTGGCACGGGGAATCAGTCGACCGATGCCCTTCTCGTCGCCGTGTTCTACATTTGGCACTACGACGGGTTCCCGGTAGGGCAATACCTCGATAGCCACGTCCCCCTCCTCAGTAGCGACGACACAGAGGAGGCGAGATCATTTTACGACTTCGACACATGGGCGCGTCGGCTCCGAAGCACCGAGCGGACGAAAGCCAATCGCTTCCTGTGTGAGCACAACATCTACCGCCGGTGCCTGAGCGACGACCAGGAGCTCACCACGACGACCCACATGAAGGACTACATGTACGTCAACGGCTGCCTCAACGGCGGACCTGACAGGAAGGCGTACTCGAGCGAACCATTCCGAGTCAACATGCCCGATGCCGACAAGCGTGGCAACAAAATCAGCCGCTACGACAGGTGCAAGATGATATACGAGTTTCGAGGGAGGTTGCTCTTCCACGCCGCGAATCAGATAGGTCTGTTTGACTCCATGGACGACAGCTCTCGTCGATGCATCAAGCAGGCGTGCAGCTGGATCGTACTTCGCCCGCTCGTTCCAAACGCTCCGCCATCGCTTCGCGACATTGGCTTCTACGTAAATGTTCGGCCGAATACGACGCCCTTGGCGTCGAGCGACATCTCGCTCCACGCCAAGCAAAAGAGGACGCGCAACCAGCTGTACGTAGGAAAGGCGCCGCCCATGCTTCCCTCGGAAGCCGCTGCGTCAGAACATTCCGCTCACAGACGAAACGTGCGAAACACCATCCGAGACGACCACATCATGCATTGCATGTGGAGACGCGTCGCGTTTCGACTAGGCCGGAGAGAACGAGTGGCGCTGAAGCTGGCGGTCGTCTTTCCGCCGCACGGCACGCAGCTGGGCCATGTCGAGCCACACTTCGCAACGCATATTTCGGAGCCCACGGTCGACATGGGCGAATTTTACGTCGACGGAAGGCCGCCCCACGTCGCCGACTCGGCCGAGAATGACGACCTCGCCCACGACGAGGAGGCGGCGGCGACTCGACACCCGACAAAAGGAAAGCGACGACGCGGGGGCGCACTCCGCAAATGGGAAGACCAAGAGGTGAATGCGATGGAGAAGGTGATGGCATGGTGCGGACCGGTGGAGAGTCGCGCAGGTCCTAGCAAGTCTATCTCGACCGTCGCTGTGGCGTTGGACGTACAGCTCCCGGGAGTGCCAGTAGAGACTGAAGGTAGCGATCCCTCCCAGGGCAACCACGGCCGTGCGCGGATAAAGCGGATGCGCGACGCCACCAGCCTGTGTAAAACGACGAGTCGGGATGCGATGCTACGCACGCCTCCCTTTTAAGGCAAAGGACCGTTTCGTACACGACGAATCGCCACGTGGGTCTTGTACTCGTGTGTGTCTGGTACCACGACAGAGGTCGTGCTCCGAACTGCGGACGTGGGTGTGGGGGACGAACGAGGAGGCCGCGGCCCTCGTAACGATGAACGACTGTAAACGGCCCGCCACGACACCAAAGCCACGGGAGCTCGTGCGCACTGCGGTGCTGCACGACCTCGTCGCACACGCCGCAAGGGTCGCTGTACGAAATAGCTCGCAAGGCATACAAGAAATAAGAGACGTGGTATTATACCCCGTCCGGCTCGCGGACTATCACGCAAGGAATGAGAGCTGTCCGTTGCCCTCCCTCGATACCCCGTTGAAGGGTTCGAAAGATCTGCTCGTGCGAGCACACGTGGTAAATCAAATACTGCTCCGAGACTTTTACAGCGGCAGACGCGGGCCCCATCTCAAGCGATGGGTCTCGTGCTTCTACGTCGTCGCGGAGTGGCTGTGGTGCAGCTATCGCGATGGCGCCGGCCCGGAGCTCACCTCCGTCAACAGGATGCGCGAACGGACGCCGATTCCGTACGACGACCTCCCCGTCAAGTACGACGAGTCGTCGACGCGGGCCGTCAAGGAGGAGACGTACATGAAGCACGTGCGAGGCGACCCGTATCAGCCCTTCGAAGAGTACGTTGTGAGCAGCACGCATCCCCATTTCGAAACCGCTGCTGCGAGCGACATGAAGTCCATACGCGTGAGGCGTTCGAGCGAGTCCCAGGGCCAGACCGAGGCCGCAATGGAGTGCTTCATGGAGATGCTGACGTTGGAGGCCGTGTCTGGCGTTTTGGACGCTGGGTCGTCGCAGACGAATCCGCTCGAGGGCGCCACGCTTGCGGGGATGTGGTCTCTCTGCAACCTCCATGACAATTTCAGCCAGGATCCCAACGCATTCGACGATCCTGCGTTTTGGGTGCTGCAGCTGATGAACCACTCGCTCTCGCGCAACCATTGCTACCAAAAGATGACGCTCGGGGCGAAGGGGCGCTCCTACCTCGTCCTCCCCTCCACCGAGGACATCGATACCACCGGCGGCAGACGACGTCAGACAGCTCGACTGTGCACGACGGTGCGGTACCAGCGCATGTTCCGAGCGCTCCACTTGATAGTGGTGCAAAAGATTTGCTTGGTGCTCAGGACACGTTTCAAGAGGCTCCATGCCATCGAATCGACGCTGCACAATCGTATAGATCCCACCACCTTCAACAAAGCGGTTGGCTTCTACAAGTCACATCTCAACGAAGCCGAAGAGAGCTGGAGGAAGTGCAACTCGGCGGAATCGGCCAATGTGATCCTACGTCCGAAGAAGCGGCAGCGCAGCATGCTCGCTGCTCACAGTGAAACCGCGGATGCACACGTGGCCGCGGGACGGCCATCCGCTGCGAAGAAGAGGGCCGCGGCTTGCTCTTGCAAGACACACAGTCTGTCGTCCGACTTCTTAGACCGATGCGACCTTCGAAGACCTTCCTGCGTCCCTGTCGGCAGAGTAGTCGCGAACGAGCACGTCCACGAGGCGAGAGAGTGTGCGTTCCATCGCGTCGTGCAGATCGACAAGCTGGTGGCCTTGCACCGGAGCTACCACGCGCATGTGTCGAGCTACTACGAGTACGAGAAACGGCGCGTCGGTGCGCTTCAGGACATGGTGCTGTGCGAACTACGCGACGCGTGGTTCGCAGACAACAACGCAGCGAGGGTGGGCGAGCTGTCGTCGCGATTTTCGGAGTATGGCAAGTGCGTCATCCACCTCCTCAATGGGAACGAAAAAGCGCACGTGTTGCGCAAAATAAGAAACGGCGACGCGGTCGTCAAGATCGACGAACGTTGCAGCAGCTTCCACGGCGACAACGAGCAGCGTTACGGCTGTCGAGTGCCACACGACTGGGTACGATCCATAACGCTGCACGGAGACAGCGTGCACGACATGTTCACGGGACAGCAACACGGGGACCTGACGGACGTCAAACTATACGGAGAGGAGGGGAAGGCGCAGAAGGAACGAAATCTGCTTCTCCGCTTGCTGGAGGAGTTGCAGGACATCGTCAAAATACACGGAACACACGGCGGCGCTGTGCACGTGCATCTGCCTTCGCTGCTGACATGCGCCCACAGATGGTCGAACGGAAACATCATCACGTCCGACGAGCTTTCCGATCTTGAACAGTACATATACAGAAAACACGAGTCGGCCATCGAGATGAACGAGTGCTTGACGACCATGTACCACCATGCGCACCACGCCGTGCAGGCCGCCTTCTGCTTCCTGCTCTCACGCTCGTTACGCGCGAGGGAGGCGTCGCGTGCGCCGACAGGCAGCGACGAAGACGTCGCAGAGACGGCGAGAGCACACCTCTATCTGATGCTCTCGGTCGCAGCGCTACGAAATATGCGCACCCTCGACGGCGACGAGGTCTTCTTCGTGTCCAGACGCGGCCTCGAGATGCACGATACCAACGCATGGGCGCGCCTCGACTGGATCGGATTTGGAATCATGGTCGAGATCGCGCTCTCGGCGGAAAGCAACTTCATGGGACGAGGGGACGTGTCGGTGTCGCTCTTGCCTCTCCCGGCGCACATGGTATCGAAGAGGGGCATCCATGCGATACCATCACGCCTGCACGAAGCGACGTCCAAGCTAGTGACGATGGACAACGACGCAGAGGCGAGGTTCGGAACGAGACCCATGACGTCGTTCTTGGAGCTCTACCCCTTTGAAGGACCTCGGTGTGAACAGCTGATGCGGC
>Ga0228634_1001709_pt1 | contig 12099 bp, 3 predicted proteins | sample 42DmetaG_FD_190063 | JGI IMG/M metagenome (GOLD analysis project Ga0228634, IMG submission 190063) | Seawater microbial communities from Monterey Bay, California, United States - 42D | ecosystem: Environmental > Aquatic > Marine > Coastal | place: USA: California | collected 2016-09-27
TTTTGATTTTGATAAAATTAATGGAAATTTAATTACTCAAAATTATGAGTATGTTAATAATAATAGTTCATATACAATTAGTTCTTACCAGTTAAGTCCACAAATAAAGATTGCTTCAGGACAAACAACAGGAAGTATTATCATAAACGGAGAAGATGACACGTTATATGAATTTACCGAATCACTGATAGTACAGGCCGGAACTCCTGTAAATGGAATATTTTCAGATAACCTGATAACAGAGGGTGTTGCTAATCCTGTAGCTCTAGAGCTAACAGACAACGACGCATTATCTGAGGTTACCTATGCATTTTCATCGCCAACCATTCAAGAATTTCCATATGAAGATGTTACTTTAACAGCAACCTTATCTGCTATTAGTGGAGTAGATGTAACCATTCCTTTTACACTTTCAGACAACGCTTCAACAGCTGTTGAGGTATTGTCTACAGAAATCTTAGTGCTAGCAGGTCAACAAACAGGAAGTATAACAGTTTCAACAACAGAAGATTTAGATGATGATGTTGTTGAAATTTTAGAGCCAATTGTATTTACGTTTGGTACTATTAGTAATGCAACAAGTGAAGTTACAGACATTACTTTAAATCTAGAAAGTGATGACGACCCAACGATCACTGCTATTGGAACAACTGGAGATGTAATATCTCAAGTTGAGGACGGATCTTTTGAAATAACAGCTTCTATTGATTTGCCAACATCAAAAGAGGTTACCATTCCGTTTACCTTATCAGGAGACGCAATTTTTAATGAAGACTACACTGTTAGCTTTGATTCTGAAGGAGAAAAGTCTGTGATTTATGATTCAGGAAGCCAGTCTTTTGGAATAATGAAAATTTTACCGAACGGAAAATATATATTTTTATATGAGAGAACATTAAGAATATACAACCCAGAAGATGATAGTTTAATTACCAAAGAATTAGGTAATTATTATGAAGGGAATAGTGGTATAGGTGTAATTAGTAATACATCTTTTTATGCAAGAATAAATTACCCAGGAACTATATATAAAGTAGATTTTTCTGACTTAGATGCAATTATTGAAACAGACTATACCTCTTTAGGCTCTGACCTTAGGATAGACGGTTCATTTACTCTATCAGGAGAAACTTTGTACTATAATGTTTATAATAATAATTCAAACCAACATACTCAATTTAGAAAAGTTGGTGATGGAGATCCAGAAATCATAGGTACATTAAACGATTCGCCAAAAATTATAGATGTAAACAGTAAAACATATTTCCTTGGAAATGAATGGTTTATAGAATATACAGGTGAAGTAATAACCAATAATGATCGAATTTGGTTTAATACTAATAATTTAAGGATAAATCGCAATAATTTGGAAGTATATAATAATGAAATATATACCATAAATGAGCAAAGTAATAATCAACCAGGGAAATTATCAATTTTAGATAATCAAGTTTCTTTTAGCCCACTTCCAGTGTCAGAAACTGCTTCAATAAATTATCTAGATATAGATCCTACAAATGGAAATTTAATTCTTCAAGTATTTGATTTTACAAACTCAAACAGCTCATACAGAGTAAATTCATACCAATTAGCACCGCAGTTAAAAATTGCTGCTGGTGAAACCACCGGAGCATTTACTTTAATAGGTGAAGATGATGATTTATTTGAACTTGCAGAATCATTAATAGTCTCGCCAAGTACTGCTAATAATGCCATATATAGTGAAGATTTACTTACAAATGGTATAGCAACTCCGTTAACTTTAGAGCTAACAGATAATGATGAACTCTCAGAAGTTGTATTTGAATTTTCTTCCCCTACAATAGATGAAAACTCAACAACTACGGTAACTCTTACAGCATCAACAGTTTCTGGAGCTGAAGTAACTATTCCGTTCACGTTAACTGAAGATGCATCCTCTGCGGTATTAGATGAAGAATACATTATTGAAGATGATGTGAGGCAGATTGTAATACCTGCAAATGGTAATTCTGCGAGTATTACTATTTCTACTGAAGGACTAGATGATACAGAGGTAGAAATACAAGAACCTATAATTTTCACTTTTGGAGATATTGTAAATGCAACCACTGAAACTTCTGAAGCTACACTATACATAGTAAGTGATGATGATCCAAATTTTACCGGGATTACAGTATCTGAGAATGAATTTGCAGAACATGAATCTACCACTGTAACAGCAAGTATAGATGTTCCTGCCTCTAGAGATGTGAATGTAAATTTAACATTTACAGGAACTGCCACCAATAATTTAGACTACTCTGCTAGTTTTGATAATGAGGGAAAAAAATCTTTAATAGAAAATATTGGAAACGAAAGCTATGGTAATTTGAAAGTTTTACCTGATGGCAGATTAGTATTCTTAAGAGAACAAAAATTAAGAATATATGACCCAGAAGATAATAGTACTATAGAGAGAAGCTTATCCAATTACTATGATTATAATAACGGATTTGGGGTTGAAAGTAATGATGTGTTGTATGCAGGTAGGTACGAAAATATTTATAAGATTGATATTTCTGACATTGATGCAATTACTGAAACAGCTCATATCTCTCTTCAAAATGGTCAAAGTTTTCAACATCACTGGAGTAATTCTGGTAATACAATTATTTATCAAATATATGATAACAATGATTCATCAAATCCACGTAAAGTATTCAAAAAAGAGGGAGATGCTGATCCTGAATTAATCTATCAAGGAGATAGATGTTGCTATGCACATATTATGCTAGATGATAAAATTTATGCGATTAGCGATAATAACATGGAAGAATTAGTAGATGGTGAATACATAAATTACATAAGTTTTGATTATGGCCCTACACTTTCCATAAGGCTTAACTCTCGAAAGACAATAGTTTATAACAATGAGATGTATTCATTAAATAGTGATACTAATACTCCAGTTAAACTAATTTTGAATTCATCTAATTCGATATCTTTTGAGACACTTCCTGTTGTTGAGGAAAAACAAATTCAATTCTTTGACTTTAGTACTTCTACTGGAAACTTAATTACTCATAATAGTGAGTATGTGAATGGAAATAACAGTTATGAATTAAGTGAATATCAAATAACACCTCAAGTAACTATTTTAGCCGGGGAAACATCAGGATCATTAACATTAAATGGAATTGAGGATGATTTAAATAGCCCTGGTGAAGAAGAAGACGAAACGATTGTATTAAATTTCCAAATCCCTACTAGAGCAGTTTTAACCTCAGATGACTTAATTGATGATATCACGTTAACCCTTCTTAATAATGAGATAGATCTTGTAGAAGATGTAGATGCATTAGTAAATGTTCCTGCTTTGAGCTTCTCTTCAGTAGCCTGGGGAGATTATGATAGAGATGGAGATCAAGATATGGCCATTATGGGAAGAGGTATACAAGATGGAGTGATAACTCGCTTATATGAAAATGTAGAAGGTGTATTTGTAAATAATAATCCAGATGCATTTGATTCTCGATATGACGGAGACTTAATATGGGTAGATTATAACAAGGATGGTTATATAGATTTAATAGTTTCTGGGTTAGATAATAATGATAATCCAGCGACTACTATTTATGAAAATCAAGATGGAACATTTGTGCCAAGTACAGACTTATTTTTGCCAAATTTATTTGGGACTTCCATGGATTCTGGAGATTTAGATAATGACGGAGATATTGATTTTGTGATTAATGGTATGGAAATAGTAAATGGAGTAAATACATGGAGAAAGTATATCTATTTAAGAGAAGGGAATACGCTAGTTAAAGAAGAAGACTTCAACAATCAATTTAATTCTGATAATGGTGTAAAAAATGGTTCTGTAATCATTGCTGATAATCAATTTGATGGAGATTTAGATATTATTATCGTTGGAGAAACTGGTTCTAAGAGTCAAGTAAATACTTTAATTGAGTCTAACCCATGTCAGTACTATTGGCAATGTAATAACAACATAACCAATTTAAATTTTTCCTCAACAGCTTTATTTGGAAACTATGTATATTATATGGGACAACGAGATAATGATGATGGAGATATAAAAATTTACAGAAGATCTTTAACGGATAATTCTGAGCAGGAATTATCTGGGATTAATGGTTTAATCAAAGGTTCTATTGCAGTTGCAGATTACAATAATGACGGGAAACCAGATATGTTGCTAACTGGTGAAAATGAAGACGCAGAATCAATTACTAAATTATATAACGGTATTGATGCTTATTATAGCCCGGTAGGGGGGGAGTCTTCATTTACAGAAAATACAGAGGTAAATCTATTAGGTTTAAGGAATTCAACGGCTAAATGGGTAGATTATGACGTAGATGGAGATTTAGATTTATTTATTTCTGGTACTTCAGATGAAGGTGAGTTTACAAAATTATACAGGACAGATCTTCTTAATAAAACCAATACTCCATCATCTGTGGTTACAGGTTTACTTTTTGAAGATTTAGGTTATGGAAAGGTAAAACTATCTTGGGATGCGCCTAATGATGACTTTTCCTCTAATCTAGGGTATGTTATAAGATTGGCTACCTCTGAGGGTGGTTCTGAGATTTCTAATACAGAAAGTAATTTAGAGACAGGACAAAGATTAATTACCAAATCACCGGTCATATATAATAATAGTTATGAAACTTTATTAGATCCAGGAGTATACTACTGGTCTGTTCAATCTGTTGATGATGGTTTAAAAGGAAGTCAATTTTCTGAAGAGAATTCTTTTACACTTACCTATGAGTGGAAAGAACTAAATCAAGGAGGAATTATTGATAGGTCAATAAATGCTGTTGGAAAACCAATAGTAAAACTTACAGATATTGATTTCGATAACGATATGGATTTAATTTACGGATCAAAAGACAATAATAATGATATACAGGTTTTTAAATTAGGTTCAAAGAAGTTTTTATTTGAGGAAAATATAAATAATTCACGCAATATTTCGGATATTAAATTTTATGATTTTAACTTAGATAAAATTCAAGATATCTTAATAAATACTTGGGATAAAAATAATAGCCAAGGATCTTTTAAGTTATACAATACAAGTGAAAATAATAATCAAATATTTAATGAGGTCTTTAGTGCTGATGGACTATTCCAATCAAAAGTTGAGTTAATAGATATCAATAATGATGGTTTAAAAGAAGTAGTTCATATTGGTAGAACCAATGCAGAGTCTAATTCTCAATTGAAAGTTCATGTATATGAACAGGAAAATGGAGCGTTAAATCCTAATTTTACAGACATATCAGCTCAGTTTGGTTTGTTAAAGTCAGGTTCATTTGCCTTTGGTAATGCTGATGGTGATTCAGATATTGACTTTGCTATTACTGGTTTAACAAATCAAGGGATAACAAGTAATCTATATGAAAATGAAACGTTATCTACAGAAATTATAGATCCTGTATTTACAGAAACTAGTACAGAGTTTCCGAGTGCAGAAGATAGTACTCTCGATTTCTTTGATTACGATGGTGACGGTGATTTAGATATTGCAATAACAGGACAAGGTATAGCGGGTCCAATGTTTAAGATATTATCTAATAACGGCTTAACCGGTTCAGAGCTTGAATTTGAAGAAGTTTCTAATACAGGTTTAATTCCTATAAGAGAAGCTAATTTAGATTTTGGAGATTATAATAGTGATGGGTATACAGATATATTATATTCCGGAAAAGTTTCTGGTCAAGGACAAGTAACAAAACTTGTAGAATTTGATCCTAATACTCAAACTTATGTTGATAGTGATTTTGATTTATCTGACATTATTAATGCGTCCATAGCATTTGGAGATATTGATGGTGATAATGATTTAGACTTTGCAATTGCAGGAGAGAGTGTTTCTAATCCAGGAGAGAGTATCATTAAAACGTATTTGAATCTAAGAGACGAATCTGCTGCTGTACTAGATGATGAGAGTGGTAGAGTTACTACTCAGGATCAATTTGTTGTTAATCAAAGACCTTCAAAACCAACTGAATTAACCTCTGAAATTTTGGGTTATAATGGAGATTCTAATACGTATAAAGTTAAATTTAGTTGGAATTCAGGTACAGACGAATCTACTCCAAAGGCTGGTTTAACAAATGCTTTAAAGATTGTTACCTCAGATAGTGGTAAAGATATCATGACCATAAATTCATTAGAAAATGGTTACAGACTTTCTGCAGGAAAAGGAAATGTTGAACACGAAACAGAATGGATTATTAATTTACCTGATCTTCCTGATAATGAATCATATAGTTGGACAGTACAAACTATAGATGCAGCTTTTAGTGGTTCTGAATTTGCAGAATCTAAAGAATTAGATGTGGATCTAGTTAAACTTGGAGATAGTAATGGAGACTTTGATGTTACTGTTTTAGATTTAGTTACAGATGTTGATTATATTCTTGGAAATGCTCCAAGCCCATTTGTTTTTGAGGCCGCAGATGTAAATAATGATGAATCTATAAATGTATTAGATATAACAGCGACGGTAGATATTATTTTAAATCCAGATACCACTAACTCAAGATCAACAATTGGTTCTGTAAACTATTATCCAAGCTCTGCAGTTGGAAGTGCATTTTTTACTTGGGAAGGGAATGAGTTGTATGTTGAGTCAGAACATAATATAGGTGGAATTCAATTATCTTTTGATACTGATTTTGAATACCAATTATCTAGTGATTTAATATCTGTTGAATCTTTAGATTTTGCAGATGGCAATTCTAGATCACTAATGTTGTACAGTTTCAATAATACAATTATTGCAAACTCTAAAACTAAATTATTAACAAAAACTGGAAATTTTACTAGTATTTATGAAGATAAAATTATAGTTGGAACTATAAATGGAGAAAAATTAAATGGGTTCTTAAAATCAACTGATGTAGAGAATCAAGAATTTGAATTATTTAATCTTTACCCTAATCCATCTGATGGTCTAGTTAATTTAGAATACTTTTTACCGACTCAAATGGATGTTGTTAATTTGAATATTTATGACATGCAAGGAAGATTAGTTTGGTCACAAGAATTAGGTAGAAGTTCTGGGATTATTTCAAACCAATTAAATTTAAATAAGTTAAGTCTTGGAAATTATATTCTTTCTATGCATGCTTATGAAAAAGGTAAATTGAAGCATGTTGCTAACAAGAGATTAATTTTAAAATAATAGTTTGAAAAAGTTTCTTTTAATTTTTATAATAAGTAGTCAAATATTATTGAGTCAAAATTCAATAAATATTTCATCAGATCCAGTATCTGTTGATGAAGATTTTTCTATTGGAATAGCATTTTCAAATACTGATGATATTTCAGCATTTCAGTTTGATCTACAATTCAACAATAATGCGATGCAATTAAGACCAGGACATTCATTAACTGATCGTGTTGGGAATCACACGATCAGTACTAGTGAAATTGGAGACAATATAATTAGAGTTGTCGTTATTTCATCTACCAATGAATCTATAAATCCAGGAACTGGAAATGTGGTTAGTTTAAATTTCACCAGTAATAATGAACCAGGTAGCTTTGATATGATTTTTTCAAATGTCGTTTTCTCAGATTCCAATGGCTCAGAAATTTCAATATCTCCTAACAATAATCAAGTAACTATTTTAGGACCAAAATTTAAATTATTAACAACAAATATAGATTTTGGTAGGGTTTCAAGATCAAGTAGTCAAAGTAGAACCATACAAATATTAAATGAAGGAAATCAAACTTTAGAGATTTTATCTCAAAATCTGTCATCTCCCTTATCAATCTCAGAAACTTTTCCCTTGAGCATATCTGCAGGTAGTATTTTTTCGGTTACTTTAAATTTAGATACTACTGAAAATCAACTTGTGTCTGATCAAACACTTTTTGAGACTAATGACACTGATGAGTCTAGGGGACTTCAGGAACTTTTAGTAGAAGCTGATATATACTCAGTTAACGAAATTTATGTAGGTTCTAATTCAGGTGACTTAGGATCAAGTATTTCAATTCCAGTTTCCATAAATAATATGGATTTGTTTACTAGTTTCCAGTTAGATATTTCAATCCCTTCAGGAGTAGAATATGTTGAGAATTCAATATCTCTATCAGGCAGGGAAGAAGATCATACAATATCTGCTTCTGTTATTAATTCAAATATTCTAAGAATTATCTCTTTTTCTTCAAATAATTTAAATTTCAATTCTACAACAGGGGAAGTTTTTAGTTTTTCTTTATTACCGGTTTCTAATTCAGGGTACCATCCTTTGGATATTTCAAATTCAATAATCTCCAATACAGAGTCAGATAATTTAATATCGGATTCATATTCAGGTTCTATCTCAATAAATGCACCTTTTTTAGACACAAACTCTATTTTAGACTTTGGCAGAGTACCCTTATCAATTTCAACTGATAAAAATATTTCTTTAGCTAATTCAGGAAATTCTGACTTAATTATAAATGAAATAGTTTTTGATTCACCGTTGCTTTCAAGTTCATTAGAGACACCCCTTACACTTGCAAACGGTCAGAGTTCTGAAATGGCTGTAACTCTTACACCTGAGTCTTTAGGTCAGTTTTCTAGCTCAATATTAATTAACCACAATGGTGCTGAAAGTCAAAATACTATTCAGGTTACTGCAGAAGTTTTTTCTCCAAACTACTTATATATAGAAGATCAGTCTGTTAACAGAGATAGTAATCATATAATTAAACTTGGAATCTCTAACAATGATGGTATTAGAGCTATACAATTTGATATTAATATTCCAAATGAATTTGTTTTTGATTATCAAAATTTTCAAGAATTAGATGCTTTGAGTGATTTTACCATTTCTAATTCAGATTTAGGAAATGGGAATTATCGCTTTGTGATTTATAATCTGGGAGACACTGTGATTCAATCAGGATCAAATTTATTATTAGACTTACCCATATATGTTAGTGATAATGCTTCTATAGGAGATTATAATTTTGAAATTTCAAACATAACCCTATCGAATAGTTCTAATTCAGATGTTGCTAGTGAAGCGTTAGAAATAGGTGTTGTTCGCGTAACAGATGATGTGTTAGACATTTTGACTCAGCAGCTAAGTAAAATTAATGGATATCCAAACCCTTTTCATTCATACTATATAATAAATAACCCTATCCCAATAGAGGTTGAAATATATGACGTAAATGGAAGAGTATTTATTAATAAGTATCTAGAAATTGGTGAGAATATAATCAATACTTCTCATCTTTCGTCAGGTTTTTACTTAATCAAACTTACTCATAACAATAGAAAAAAAGTAGACATACTTATAAAAAAATAATTTTTTATAAGTATGGTAAAAAAACTTTTATTTTTTTTACTGTTTTTAACAGTAAACTTAGTTAATGCTCAAGACCCAAGTGGTCTTACCCTCAGTGAAGCTCGTCCTTTTTGTTCTGACAGTGGTGCTCAGTTTCCTAACACTCATAATGGTTCAAACTCTTTATCTGGACCAGTTTTAGTAGAGGAAACCTTACCTGATTTTGGATGTTTATTTCCTCAATTAAGAGTAAATCCTACCTGGTATTTTTTAAAAATAGAAACCTCAGGAGACTTAAATTTAAAATTAATATCGTACACATCAAATGATGTCCGAATGGATACAGATTTTATTGCATGGGGTCCATTTTCCGAGGACGTATTTAATGAAATTATTAACAACGGAGACGGACAGGAGTTAACGGGAGATACAATAATTGGTTGTGAAAAGAGTACTAGTCAACCATTTGAGGAAGATATTATTATTAATGATGCTATAGTTGATGAATATTATATAGTAATGATTACTAATTACTCTGGTAATGAGGGATATTCTACTTTAGAAGAACAAAATCCAGATGATCCAAATACTGGTACTACTGATTGTTTCGTTAATGATGCCCCAACGATTACTTCCACAGCAGTTACCACAGCCACTGAGGATATAGCATATACGTATACTATTACTACAGAAGATGTTGATGGAGATATAGTAACAGTTAGTGCAACTGGATTACCTAGTTGGTTAACATTATCTGGAAATACATTATCAGGCACCCCCACAGAAGGAGACACAGGTTCAGAGATTACGATTACCGCAACCGATGATGGAGATGGCGCTTTAACTGCGACACAAATCTTCACGATAGTTGTTATTCCAGTTAATGATGCTCCAACGATTACCTCCACATCAGTTACCACAGCCACTGAGGATATAGCATATACGTATACTATTACTACAGAAGATGTTGATGGAGATGTAGTAACAGTTAGTGCATCTGGATTACCTAGTTGGTTAACATTATCTGGAGATACATTATCAGGTACTCCCACAGAAGGAGACACAGGTTCAGAGATTACGATCACTGCAACTGATGATGGAGATGGCGCTTTAACTGCGACACAAATCTTTACGATAGTAGTTACTCCAGTGAATGACGCTCCAGTAGCCGTTGCAGATACTGCAACAGTTTTAGAGGATGCAGAGGCAACAAGTATCGATGTTCTTACAAATGATACAGATGAGGAGGGAGATCCGCTAACATTGGTTTCAGTCACTACTTCAGGAACTGGAACAGTCACTGTTAATGGAACGTTAGTAGAGTACACCCCAGCAGTAGACTTTAATGGAACAGAAGAAGTTAGTTACACGGTATCTGATGGTTTATTGACTTCAGCAGGGGTATTAACTATTACAGTCACCCCAGTGAATGATGCACCTATAGCTATTGAGGATATTGCTTCTGTTCTAGAAAATGCTTTTATGACTAGTATTGATGTTATTTCAAATGACATAGATGTAGATGGTGATATCTTAACGCTAACTGATGTCAGTTACTCAGGATTGGGAACGGTTGTTGTTAATGTAGATGAGTTCTCAGTTGATTATACTCCAGCTCCAAATTTCATTGGTACAGAAGTAATAAATTATTCAGTTACAGATGGAATCTTATCTTCAGAGGGAGTATTAAAGATAAATGTAATTACTCCTGAAGAAATCCAAATAACAAAACCTGAATTAAATATTCCAAAATTTTTTACTCCAAATGGCGATGGAATTAATGATACATGGAATATTAAATGGAATAACGTAAGTAATTATAGAATAATTGAAGTTAATATTTATAATCGCTATGGTAAAATTTTAAAAAAGTTAACTTCTTTTGATAACGGTTGGGATGGAACTTACAACGGAAAATTAATGCCACCAAATGACTATTGGGTGGCAATAAAATTAGTACCTATGAATGAAACAAAAAGAATAATAATTGAAACAAGTAATTTTTCTTTGATTAGATGATTTTAAAATTAAAACCTTTTATTTTTTTAATTCTTCAGTAATTATTTTTATAAGTTCATCAATTTTTTCAATATAAAAATTCTCTGTTATGTATTGTAGAGATGTAATTTGTTGATCAAGGATTTTCTTAAAATTTTGATCATTTAATTTTGATTTTACAAATTTTGAATCAACAAAATTACTAGTGTCACTCGGAAACTGATTAAAAAAATAATCATTTACTCTTTTGTCAATGAAGAATTTATGTTCCTCCTCTAATTCTTTATAAATAGAATAGTACACTTCATAGAAATTAACAAGTTTAGACCTCAATTTACTATTTGAAATTAAATTTAATTTCCCACTTGATTTGAGGCTAATATATTCTGAATTCATTTTGTAATGTACATAGGGTCCAAAATGAAACTTTAAAGAGTCTAGATTATCTGTTTTATGATTATATAAAATATCAATTAAATATTTTCTAGTATAACTATATCTTTTTTTAAAACTCTCTAAAACATATTTTTCAGTTTGTAAGTCTCTCTTTACTATTTTTAGGGCTTTAACACCGTTATCTTGTTTCAGTTGATTTAAATCCCAATTGTTTATATAAACAGCTATTAAAATACCAATGACAACTAGAATAATTTCACCAATAGAATACGCTAAATAATTCCTAATTTTTCTGTAATAGAGAAATTTTTTTCTACTTTTTCTAAAAACTTTCATTGAAGTGTAATTTAATATTTTGAAATGATTTTTTTGCTTTATAGTTTATTTCTTTAATACTATTTCACTT
>Ga0228634_1001724_pt1 | contig 12036 bp, 11 predicted proteins | sample 42DmetaG_FD_190063 | JGI IMG/M metagenome (GOLD analysis project Ga0228634, IMG submission 190063) | Seawater microbial communities from Monterey Bay, California, United States - 42D | ecosystem: Environmental > Aquatic > Marine > Coastal | place: USA: California | collected 2016-09-27
TATACTGATTTTTATTTGTTCTTTTTCTAACCAAGATCCTTTGAGCAACTTCTCATTAATGGAAACTGGAGCTAATTCGTAAGAGATTTCTTCTTGAGACACAATCCATTCTGATATTACTTTATCATCATGGTTATATATTAGACAATCACTTTTGGACATATTTTGACAAATCCTAAATTTACTTTTCGAATATTTTGTGAAATCGTGCTGGTATCTATCCAAATGATCTGGTGTAATATTTAGAATTATTGAAATGTCAGATTTAAAATTGTACATTCTATCTAATTGAAAGCTACTGAGTTCAATTACATAATAGTCGATGCTTTCAAGGGCTACTGACATGGCATAACTTTGACCTATATTCCCAACTGCTTTTACATTGTATCCTGCATTCTCTAAAAGGTAGGTAACCATTAAAGTGGTAGTAGTCTTTCCGTTAGTTCCAGTTACACATATTTTTTTTGCATTACAGAAATAGCTTGCAAACTCAATTTCACTTATAATGGGTTTGGAACTTTTTAGAAAATACTTTACTAATTGATGGTCATTGTCGATTCCAGGGCTAACAACTAAAACATCTTGAATGGTAGAAATAAATGGCATATAATCCACTTGATAGAATTTAACTCCGTATTCTCTTAAAGTATTGGTAGATTCCTTAGGAATGTTTGAATCGTCACATACAAGGACATTTAAATTATTTTTCTTGGCCAATACCGCTGCCCCAACACCACTTTTTCCTGCACCTAAAACCACAATATTTTGAAAGTTTTTTTTCATCTAAGTTTTAGAGTTACAATCGAAAGAACTGCTAGTAGAATACCTAGTATCCAAAATCTAGATACTATTTTTGCCTCGTGAATTCCTTTCTTTTGGAAATGATGATGAATTGGTGACATTAAAAAGATTCTTCTACCTTCCCCAAATTTTCTTTTGGTGTATTTGAAATAAGAAACTTGGAGAACAACACTTAAATTTTCTATAAGAAAAACCCCGCAGAAAACTGGAATTAATAATTCTTTTCTAATTGCTATAGCAAAAACAGCAATTATACCCCCCAAAGCCAAACTACCAGTATCGCCCATGAAAACTTTTGCAGGAAATGAATTGTACCACAAAAATCCAATACATGCTCCAACAAATGAGCTTATAAAAATCACAAGCTCAGATGAGTTTGGGATATATAGAATATTTAAATAATCAGAAAAAACTAAATTACCTGAGAGGTATGCAAAGATTGCTAATGTTATGCCAATAATTGCACTAGTTCCTGTTGCAAGACCATCTAAGCCATCTGTTAAATTAGCACCGTTGGATACTGAAATAACAATAATTACGATTATAGGAATAAATACTATCCACGAATATTTGGACAACTCAGGGCTTATCCAGCTAATTAGCCACGAATAATCAAACTCATTATTTTTAACAAATGGAATTGTAGTTTTAAGTGATTTTGTCTCTTCCCAGAAATAACTTTTTGATTCTTGAGAACTCTCTTGCTGATTGGCAATAATTTCAGTGTTGTAATAGGTTTTGGATTTAATTGTCACAGAATCACTCCAATACATAGAAGCTCCTACAATTATTCCAACTCCAATTTGTCCAATTACTTTAAACTTTCCTGCTAATCCTTTTTTATTTTTTTTAAATACTTTTATGTAATCGTCTAGAAAACCAATCAATCCTAACCAGACAGTTGCAACAAGCATTAACTGTATATAGATATTGTCTAATTTGGCAAAAAGCATGGTTGGCACTATGATTCCAGCTAGAATGATAACTCCACCCATAGTAGGTGTTCCTGCTTTCACCATTTGACCTTCCAACCCTAAATCTCTAATAGACTCTCCAACTTGTTTTCTCTGTAAAAATTTAATTAGCCTACCACCAAAAACAAGGGTGATAACAAGTGAAGTAATTACAGCCATGCCAGCCCTAAATGAGATAAATTCAAATAATCCTGAACCAGGAAAGTCAAAATTTTGATTTATATAATTGAAAAAATGATAAAGCATTATTTTTGTATTTGTTTGAAAATTTCTATAGTAGTTTCTAAATCATCAAAATGTAATTTCTCATCTCCAATGATTTGATACTTCTCATGCCCTTTGCCGGCAATTAAAATCACATCTCCACTTTCTGCCAATTCACAAGCAACTTTAATTGCTTGTCTTCTTTCTTGAACAGTTAATACTTTAGAAGATTTAGACTTTGGAATTCCTGAAATAATTTCCTTAATAATTTCATTTGGCTTTTCACTTCTAGGATTATCCGAAGTTACTATCACCCTATCGCTATAGACGGATGAAATTTCACCCATTAATGGTCGCTTTCCCTTGTCTCTGTCTCCTCCACAACCAAATACAGTAAATATTTTTTCTTTATCGCTTTTCAGACTAACTAATGTTTTTAAAACATTTTCAAGAGCATCTGGTGTATGAGCATAGTCAATTACTGCTGTGACATTTCTTGGTGAAACGATGTACTCAAATCTGCCATCTGGTGCTTTTAGATTACTTATAATTGTTAAAACAGTAAGAGCTTCTTCACCAAGAGATTTAGCTACTGCAAAAACAACTAAAAGATTGTAAGCATTGAATTCCCCTATCAATCTAGAGGTCATTTCAAAACCATCAATTTCTACTGAAAGTCCGCTTATGTTATTTTCAACAATTTTTCCTTTAAAATCAAAATCACCTTTTAGCCCATATGAAAATGGCTTTGCATTTATATCTCTTACCATTTCTTCACCATAAGGGTCGTCAAAGTTTACAATTGCTAAAGCATCGTTTTTTAGAGAGTTAAATAACTTTTTCTTCGCACCTATATAGTCATTTAACGTAGGGTGATAGTCCATGTGGTCTCTTGAAATATTGGTATACACTCCAATATCAAAAGATAATCCAGAGACTCTATTTTGGTCTAAAGCATGAGAACTTACTTCCATAAAAACATGGGAACAGCCATCTTTAACCATTTGACTCAACAATTCGTTGATCCTAATTGCGTTTGGTGTTGTGTGAGTTGAGGGAATTGTCTTGTGTAGAATTTTAATATGTACCGTTGAAATAAGCCCAGTTTTGTATCCCATTAACCTATACAAATCATATAATAATGTTGCACATGTAGTCTTACCGTTGGTTCCTGTTATTCCTACTAGTTTTAGTTTTTCAGAGGGATTATCGAAAAAATTTGAAGCTACAATTCCTAAGGACTTTGAACTATCCAAAACTTTGATATAAGTAATCTGGTCGTTTAAAATTTCAGGAAGACTTTCACAAATTATCGCACATGCACCATTATTCTGAGCTTGAGAAATAAAATCATGACCATCTTGAGAGACTCCTTTTACAGCAATAAACAAAGAAAGATTGCTAATTTCTCTTGAGTCAAATGCTATATTTTCTACAGCAATATTAGTATTACCTTTTATCTCGATGATTCTAATTCCATATATAATATCCTTTAGTAATTTCATCCCAATTGTAAAATGATTTTTTGACCTTTATTAATTCTTAAACCAGCTTTAATAGATTGTTCTCTTACTATTCCAGACCCAACTGGCTGGACAAATAATCCATACTTTTCCAACATATAGGTAGCATCTATCAATCCCATACCAACTACGTTAGGAACTAATCCTTTTTGCGTCTTTTTATGGATTATTTTAATTGCATCTTTTCCTGTCCTTGTGGATATCCACTCATTAGATTCATTTGTTAAATCTTCAACTGGTATTCTCATGTTTTCAGAAGCAACTAAAAAAGACATCTTGTCACCACTTCTTGAATAAGGGTATCGGTTTAGAGTGTCTTTTAAAACAATGTTTTCATTTTGAAATTCTTGAGCGTAGACTTTATCTGCAATCTCCTTAAATACAGTACCAGAAACAACAGACCCAAAAATATTTTTAGTTGGGCCCTGAACAACTACAATACAGCTGTAAACCGGGTCTTTAGATGGAAAATACCCACAAAAAGAAGCCTGGTATTTATTTCCATATCCCTTAGAACCTTGAGCAATTTTTGATGTACCTGTTTTTCCTGCAATTGAAAAACCCCTAGCTTTTATGTTTTTTGCGGTACCTCTTTCAACAACTCCTTCAAGCATTATCTTCAAATCCCTAAGTGTAGATTTAGAACAAATAGATGCGTTTAAAATTCTAGGCTTATATTCTTTTTGAATCTCGCTTCCCTTTTTAATGTATTTCACAAATTGAGGCTGAAGTAAAGTTCCTTCATTTGCTACTGCATTATACAAAGCCAATGTTTGAAGAGGAGTCATTTTCAACTCATAACCAATAGACATCCAAGGAAGAGTAATTCCAGTAAAAGTTGGATCTGAGGATTCTTTTATTAGAGGTACACCTTCACCAAGTATTGACAAACCAAGTTTTTGATGAATTCCTATTTCTTTTAATCCATCAATAAATTCCTGAGGATCTGTTTTATAATTATCATAAATAATTTGGCTTATTACATTAGATGATTTTTCAAATGCATCCTTAACCGTATTTCTTCCATAAATTTTACCACCGTCAGTAAGATAATTGTCGTAAAATTCATATCTGCCTGTCATATCTACTGAGTCGGTTATTTCAACCTTTCCCTGTTCTAAAGCAACCAAAAGTGAAGCAAGTTTAAATGTTGAACCAGGCTCAGAAGCTAAGCCTACTGCGTGGTTTTGGGCTTCAAAATAAGTTTCAGTCTTAGGGTCAAATGAAAGGTTAGCGATAGCTTTAACAAATCCTGTTTTAACCTCCATCAAAACAGCGCATCCCTTCTGAGCCTTTTGTTCTCTTAATTGTTTCAACAATGCAGATTCTGCTACATCCTGTATATTTACATCAATGGAAGTATAAACATCGCTTCCAGGGACAGGCTCAATAGATAATTCGTCGTCCACTGGTTTCCATTCATTTCCCCTTATTTTCTCCATCAGCATCTGACCATTCTGACCTTTCAGATACTCATTAAATGCACCTTCAATACCAACTAAAATTGATTTTTTTCCATCATTTTCTACCGCATATCCCACCGTTCTATTAGCAAGCATTCCATAGGGTTTTACTCTTTGGTTTGATTTTAAAATAATACACCCTCCCCTATATTTTCCTAAATTGAAAATGGGAAACTTTCTTAGCCGTTCTTTTTGATCATTTCTTAAACCTCTTGCAATAAAAAAGTATCGGTTACTATCAAGCCTCTGGGCCTCTAATTCAGATTTCCACTCATTAGAAGTTTTTCTTGCTAAAAGCACACTCAAAGAGTCTGACAGATTAGAAATGTTTTCCATAAAATCCTGCTCACGGATGGTAACCAAGTCAACAAAAACCTTGTACCTTGGAACAGATAGGGCTAGGGATGTCTTTTGCACATTTGAAGCATAAATATTTCCTCTTGGAGCCATTACTTTTTTAGAAATAAAAATTTGTTTATTAGCGTCAGATTTTAACTGTTCACCTTTGAAAATTTGGAGATAAAATATTTGAACAACTATACCTAAACCCATAAAAAGGACAAGAAAATAAACTGAATAAAGCCTTATTAAAGATTCTCTATTTTTCATTTATCAGAATTCTTATTGTGAATAATTAGAGGTGGATCTACTGACTCATATAAACCCCATTTCTCAGTCTCTTTTACTACCTTACTTTGAAGACTTTCCTTATCGTATAATTCCAAGGCAGATTGTAACTCTGAGTATAACTTTTCCCCAGACTTACTTTTTTTAGAAATCTCTAAAACTACTCCATCTACATGGTATCCATAAGCAACATAGAGAACCATTAAAAATGTTACATAAACCAAAAAAGGAGTATTGTTAATCACCATTCCTTTTTTGAAAAGGTCTCCAGAAAATATTTCTTTAAAAACTGTCATTTTCTTTTTTTTGCAATTCTTAATTTTGCACTTCTAGCTCTTGGATTTAATTTTATTTCAGCATCACCGGGAACAATGGGTTTTTTATTCACTAAATCAAACGGCTTAGAAATATTTCCAAAAAAATCTTTTTCTAAATCCCCATTACAATTGCCTGTTTTGAAGAAGTTTTTAACCAGTCTATCCTCTAAGGAATGGTAAGTAATAATTGAAACGATTCCTTCATTTTTTAGAACTTTTGGCAACTGATTTAAAAACTCAACCAAGGCATTTAATTCCTGATTAACTTCAATCCTTATGGACTGAAAAACTCTTGCTAAAAATTGATTTTTTACTTTCTGAGGTACTAAAAACTCAATACATGAGACTAAATCTTGAGTAGTAGTTAATTTGTTATTAGCTCTTGCTTCTATGATATTTGATGTAATCCTTTTAGACTCTACAGTTTTAAAATCGCCAAACTGAGAGAAAATTTTTTCAAGCTGGCCTTCATCATAAGTATTTAGTAAATCACATGCATCGAGTACTGCATCTTTATTCATTCTCATATCTAATCTTTGATCAAATCGAAAAGAGAAACCTCTCTCCGGATTATCAAACTGAAATGAAGAAACCCCTAAATCTGCTAAGATGCCAACCGGGACACCATGACCAAAAGCTTCCAAAACATTTTGAATATTTCTAAAGTTTTGTCTAACCAATGAAAATCTATCATCAGTTATATGATTTACAGAAGCGTCAGAATCTTGGTCAAAAGCCAATAGCTTTCCATTATCAATCTTATCAAGAATTGCCCTAGAATGACCTCCTCCACCAAAAGTGACATCAACATAAAAACCAGAAAGATCAGAGATTAAAGCCTGAGTGGCTTCGTTTAAAAGAACTGGTATATGGTATTGATCAACTTTCATCCGCCGACTCCCCCATAACTTCGTGAGCCAATTGATCAAAACCTTCCCAGTCATCTTTCATCATGGATTCATAGGTCTTTTTATCCCATAATTCCCACAAATCAACATTTGCAACAATAACTAGTTCTTTTTTAATCCCAGCCCAACCAAGTAAACCCTTAGGAAGCAGCAGCCTACCATTACTATCAACAGTAATTTTAGTAGCACCTTTTTGAAACATACGAGCAAATTTCCTATCCTTAGATTTAAACCTATTGAGCTTTCTCAATTTGCTCATAACCACCGACCACTCCGAAGAGGTATACATAGAAAGGCAGTCATCAACTCCTCTTGAAATAACAAACTGTTCTTGATCAATAGGAGACAATTGTTTTCTAACGTCAGAAGGAATTAACATTCTTCCTTTAACATCTAGCTTACAATAGTATTCTCCAATAAATCCTGACAATTGACTCAAATTTTAAATGTAAATCTAATAATAATTTACCCACTTTTTCCCACTTATATAACTTTGTGGATAACTTTTTACGATTAATTACATAATATGTTTCAATATAATTGAATTTTAATCTGTTATAATATTTTAAATGTAGGTGGTAAAATGTGGGTATTAATTTTTTTTAATGATATTCTATCAACAATTTGCTAACTTTAAAATGAAATAATATCAGGAGGATGAGTAATCAAAAAAAAGTTGACATAGTTAAAGTAATTGAAGAAAAAAGTCCTAGATTTTTTAAGTTGATACCAAAATTTTTGTTGAGAAAAATCAAATCCTTACTCCATGAAAGTGACATAAATAATATTCTAAAAAATTTACAAGGAAAAGAAAAGCTTGATTTTATAAGTGGTGGCTTAAAGGAACTTCAAGTAATGTCAAGCAATTATGGGCTAGAGAAAATTCCAAGAAAAAAAGGGATTGTTATAGTAGCCAATCACCCTCTTGGAGGTCTAGATGGACTAGCACTTATTAATGAAATAGGAAAATACAGAAAAGACATTAAGTTTTTAGTAAATGATATTCTTTCTAAAATTGAACCTTTTAAGCCTTACTTTATACCTATTAATAAGCATGGTTTAAACTCTAGAGAAAACATTTTAAGACTTGAAGAATTATTTGCATCTGATAAATGCATTGTGATTTTCCCATCTGGATTAGTTTCGAGAAAAAAAAGGGGAATTATACAAGACCTAGAGTGGAGAAAAACGTTTGTAACAAAAGCAAAAAAATACAACAAACCAATTTATCCAGTTTATATTAGTGGTCAAAACTCAAATAGGTTTTATAAAATTGCTAAATGGAGAAGCTTTTTCGCTATAAAAATAAATCTTGAAATGTTTTTTCTTGTAGATGAAATGTTCAAACAAAAAGGAAATACTATTAAAATAACAATGGGCAGACTCATAGAGCCAAAGTTTCTGGACAGTAAAAAAAATGATTCAGAATGGGCCCAAGTAATTAAAAATTATGTATATAACATACAAAACAATATTAATCTTGAATTTATAGAATCAATAAAAAATGAAAAAAATTATTAATCCTATATCAACTTCTGTTCTTGAACAAGAAATAAACAAAGACACTTTTGTAAGAAAAACCAATTATTGTAATCATGATATATACATAGTAGATTACCACCACCAACCAAATACGACTTTGGAAATCGGCAGACTTAGAGAAATTAGTTTTAGAAATGCGGGTGGGGGGACAGGAAAATCATATGATTTAGATGAATTTGATACCAGAGAAGAAGCTTATTACAAACAACTTATTGTTTGGGACCCAGAAGAAAAAAAAATCATTGGAGGATACAGATTTATGCTAGGAAATGATGTTATTAATTCTTCAAAGTACAATAATACAGCTACCAATAATTTATTTGATTTTAGCAGTGATTTCTACTCCAAAACATTGGGATTAACAATTGAATTAGGCAGATCATTTGTTCAACCAGAATACCAGCCAAGTTCTGGAAACAGAAAAGCCATATTTTCTCTTGATAACTTATGGGACGGACTAGGGGCTTTGGTAGTAGACCACCCAGAAATAAAATATTTTTTTGGGAAAGTAACCATGTATTTAGACTTTGATAAAAAAGGAAGAGATTTAATACTAGGTTTTATGAACCACTTTTTCAAAGACAAAGATCAATGGATTTCCGCAAAACAACCATTAGAATTACACCACGATATAAGTTATTTTATTGAACAAATAAAAGAATTAGACTATAAGGAGTCCTATAAGATATTGACAAAAAAGCTCAAAGAATTAAATTGCTCTTTACCCCCTTTAATTGCTGCATATATGAATCTTTCATCTTCTATGAAAACATTTGGAACAGCAATGAATTCAAAATTTGGAGATGTAGAAGAAACTGGAATTCTTATATCAATTGATGACATTTATCCAGAGAAGAAGGACAGACACGTAAACACTTATAAAAAATTAAAATAGCAATTATGGAAATTAATAAATCTAATTTCCTGTGTAGTAATTCTGACTGGAAAAAATGTCCAAAACCAAATCTCCCAGAATATGCATTTATTGGAAGATCCAATGTTGGAAAATCCTCGTTAATAAATGCACTTACTAACAGTAAAAAACTAGCAAAAACATCCGGAAAGCCAGGAAAAACACAATTAATTAACCATTTCTTGATAAATAATAACTTTTATCTGGCTGATTTACCCGGATATGGATATGCTAAAATTTCAAAAAAAATAAGAGAAGAATTTCAAAGCTTTACGCTCAAGTATTTAGAAAACAGAGAAAACTTGGTTTGCCTATTTATGTTAATTGATCTTAGAGTACCTCCTCAAAAAATTGATCTTGAATTTATGGAGTATTGTGCAGTAAAAAAAATACCATTTGTAATATGCTTTACCAAAGCAGATAAACTAAAGAAAGTTGAGATTGTAGAAAACACAAATAATTATAAAAACTTCTTATTAAAAGAATGGGAATCCTTTCCAGTAAACTTTACAACTTCTTCAACTAAAAAAACAGGACTTGAGGATATTAAGGAATTTATTAACGAACACAATATTCTATTTAAATCCTGAAGAAGAAAAAAAAAATATTAATTGCTCCCCTAGACTGGGGTTTGGGTCATATATCTAGAACCATTCCCATTATAAAAATTCTGCAAGAAAGAGGTCATGAAGTAATTACATGTGGAAATAAAATATCCTATAATATTTATAAAAAAGAATTTTCAAAAATTAAACATATTGAAATTCAAGGCTACAAGCCTTATTACAGTAAAAAAGAAAGCCAAAAGTGGGCGATAATAAAACAAATTCCAAAATTTTTAAAAACTATATATACTGAGAGAAAGATAGCTGAGAAAATAAGTCTTGAGCAAAATGTGGATATAATTATTTCAGACAATAGATTTGGTTTTAGGAGTAGTAAAACAATCAATATATATATAACTCACCAACTTAAAATTAATGGTCCCATACTTTTAATGAAGATTGTTAACCTTATAAATAGACTATTTATTCAAAAGTTTGACTATTGTTGGGTTCCTGATTTTAAAAACTCTTTACTGTCAGGCAAACTATCTCAATCTAGTTTAGAAAAAACCTTTATTGGACCACTAAGTAGGTTTAAAACGACTGTGAATAAAACTAAAAAGTACAAATACAAATATTTAGCAATTATATCTGGACCGGAACCACAAAGAAGTATTTTTGAAGATGAAATTCAAAATTGTTTCCTTAAAACTAATAAACATTGCGCAATAATAAATGGACAAACAAACACAAAAGAAATATCATCTGGAAAGATTTCTTTTTACCCACATTTAGAAACAACTGCTTTTAAAGAATTAATAACCATATCTGAGCTTGTTATATGTAGGTCTGGATACAGCAGTATAATGGATCTTTATATTATGCAAAAAAAAGTTCTTTTCATACCTACACCAGGTCAAACAGAACAAGAATATTTAGCCAATTACCATCTTAAAACCCATTCAATTTACTACCAAAAGCAAGGAAAAATCGACCTTAAAAAAGCAAGATTTAATTTTATCCAACCAAAATCTGAAACAAAAAAAAAGCTACTTGAAGCAGCTTTTAAAAAGGTCATTTTATAAAAATTTCATCTAGCTAAATTCACAAATCTGTAGTCGGAGTCATTTTCTTGCCAGGCAACAGCGACAACATACAAATTGCTATAATTCCACGCCCCGGTTGAATCCAAAGGAACATCATAAAATGAAGTTAAATTATTTCCATTAAGATCAAAATTTAATGATGAAGCAAAAACATCTATATTATCTGACGCTTCTTTTCTCAATACATTATTGTGAATAAAATTTTGAATATAATTACCAGCAATGTTTTGTTCTTTCACAACACCATCTTCTAAAATATAAACAGATAAATAATAATTATCACTGGATGTTTCGCTAGATAATTTAGATTGCACTTTAATATTCATTGCATTTCCATTTATCGAAAATTCTAAGTCCATATTTACTTCTGAAAATAAATTTAAATCATCTTCAATAGTACTAGCTAGCTGACTGTAATTATTTGGACTATTTGATGGACTAATTACACTATTTAGTCCTGAATAAAAATAAGGACATCCTAATAACCCATTAACAGAATCTAGATAGGACTGAGTTAATGAACTTACATTTGAAGTGAGTTCGTCATTTTTGTGCAAGCTAATAATTTGAACATCGGGATAATTAGATGAAATATCATCAATAAAAGATTTCCCTATATCTCCACAATATTGACACCATATTCCAGTTGAATAGTATATAAGAGTTTTTCTATCGTTTTCAGGATAGGTACAACTTCCGTCATCTTTTCTAGCCTCAATATCGTAAGCCAAGCTAATAGGATCTGTACAACCCTTTTTTCTACAGGAAGATATTGTAGTTAAAAAAACAAAAACAAAGAAAACCGAACTTCTCAAGTTTATGAGCATCAAATATTTTTTAATATGAGTTATCTAGCAAGATTAATAAAATCATAACTAGTACCATTTTGATGCCAAATTACAGCTACAACATACAGATTTTCATGATTCCAAATAGGATCAGGAACTAAAGCCGCTGTAACTTCTGTAAGGTTCTTTCCATTATCAAATGTAATTGGCATCCCAAAAGTCGAGCCATTTGCTTCAGTACGAAGCGTATGATTATGAACATAATCAACAACTTCTCCGACACCACTTACCTGTTGAGGAGCAACTTGGCCATCTTCCATAATAT
>Ga0228634_1001726_pt1 | contig 12031 bp, 8 predicted proteins | sample 42DmetaG_FD_190063 | JGI IMG/M metagenome (GOLD analysis project Ga0228634, IMG submission 190063) | Seawater microbial communities from Monterey Bay, California, United States - 42D | ecosystem: Environmental > Aquatic > Marine > Coastal | place: USA: California | collected 2016-09-27
TTTTGATTGAAAATGTTTTTTTACCGAAATATATTTTTGTGTTTCAACACCCTTTTTCTCCTTTGTTTCATCTTTTTTATTTGACAGCACAATGGTGTATAGGATGCCAGAAATAACGACTAAAGCGGTAAATAATATAATTTGACTTTTTTTCATTGAAGATTGCTATGGTTTAACATTTAGCGTCTCAAATGTAGTCAATGAATAAATCACTTGCAATATTAAACCTCGCTTGTTTTAGGAATACATATTATATTTAAAAAGTATTTATTTTACGAAGTAAAGCTTAAGCAACTACAATCTAAATCTATAGTCTTTGTAATGTAAAGCAAATTAAAGGACGCATTTTTTGTGGGTCAAAGTTATTGTAATTTTTAGTTGATTCAATTGTAGTCACGATTATGTATCAATGATTAATTTATTGATGATATATTAACTTATCTTTGATTGAATTCGAATGTTTATGAAAGTAATACAGATTTTATTTGTCTTTTTACCTGCTTTTATTTGGTCACAATTTCAATTTGTTACGTCAGATTCTTTAGCCGTAATCTCCAATAATGTTGAATTGTCTATGCCATTTGCAGGGGGGCTGAATTATCCACAGTTTTCTTCAATAGACTACGATTTTGATGGGGATTTGGATTTACTCGTCTTTGACCGAAGTAATAATCAAATTAAAGTTTTTGAACAACAGTTTAACAGTGTTGGCTCTTTTTACAAATATGATCCTAATGGTGCCTTATTATTTCCTCCCGATTTGCGATATAGGTTGTTTGCTATTGATTATGATGGCGATGGTAGGAAAGATTTATTTGCCTATGGTATTGGTGGGGTTAAGGTCTATCGGAATACGGGGGATAATACGAGCGGTCTTTCATGGGAAGTTGCTAAAGAACTTCTCTTTTCAGATAATTGGGGTGAATTACTCGCTTTATATGTTAGCTCAAGTGATATTCCTGCAATTGTTGATGTCGATTTCGATGGTGATATTGACGTGCTTACATTTCATATTGGTGGAGAATACCTTAGGTATCATAAAAATATGAGTCGAGAACTTTACGGACATTCTGATTCTTTAGTTTTTGAATTGAAAAATGAATGCTGGGGTGCATTTAGAGAAGATGTAAGTACCAATTCAGTTTTTTTAAACGATCAAACAACGCCTTGTACAACAGGAAATGTCAGCAATCCGGAATTCCCTCAATTCGAGTATAAAATAATGGCAGAAACTAAAGCTCACTCTGGATCAACCATCCTGGCTCTGGATATAGATGGGTCCGGTGTAATGGACCTTGTTTTAGGTGATGTTGCTTTTTCAAATTTAAATTTAATGATTAATGGTGGTAGCGATGTGAACCAAAATTCCGCTATGATTTCAACTGACCCGCTTTTCCCATCAAATAGTTTACCAGCAGATATGCAACTCTTCCCGGCTTCTTATCATTTGGATGTCGATTTCGATGGTGTTAAGGACTTGATTGTTGCACCAAATGCAAAGAATATATCTGAAAATGAAAAAAGTGTGCATTTTTATAAAAATACGGGAACGAACGAAGTGTCCAATTTTGTTTTTCAGCAAAAGGATTTTCTTCAAGTCGATATGATTGAACATGGTACTGGTTCCATACCAGTTTTGAGTGATGTTGATGGGGATGATCTTATTGATTTAATGATAGCAAATATCTTTTCATACAAAGACGTTTTGGATAAGGAGTCTAAAATCGCCTATTATAAAAATACGGGTTCTACTTCAAATCCTCAATTTACACTAATTGATACTGACTTTCAAAATTTAAGTGATTTAGAGCTTGGATTAAGAATGTATCCGGCTTTTGGAGATCTGAATGGTGATGGGAAAAATGATATGATTCTTGGGCTTGAGGATGGTACACTTTCTTATTTTGTTAATAATTCTGTGGGTATATCTCCGTCGTATGAAACTCCTATTTCAAATTTAAAAGATGCCAGTAATACGATAATTCAAAATGGTTTATACGCCGCGCCTCAGTTGTTTGATCTAAATAAAGATGGTTTATTAGATTTAATTGTTGGTATTAAAACGGGAGAGCTCATATATTATCAAAATATAGGATCTACCTCAGAACCATCTTTTGAGTTGGTAACAACGCTTCTCGGTGGTATTGATGTTGCCTCTACAACACCAAATGGCTATCCTTCACCTTGTTTTTTCAGTCATAGTGATACAACGTATGCTATTATTGGAAATGTAGATGGTACATTGTCATTTGTTAGCGGCATAGATGGTCATATTAATGATGGAGATTTATTTGAAACGATTCAGGATAATTATCTTTCGGTAAATGTTGGTGCATATTCATCAGCTACTATTGCTGATTTGAATGGAGATGGATTTTTACAATTACTTATTGGTCAGGATTTGGGAGGCTTGTATTACATGAAGGATGATCCGAATAGTAATGTTGGCCTTCACGAATCTCTTCAGAAAGAGTTTTCTGTATGGCCAAACCCTGTTAACGAAGCATTAAGTATTGAATTTACCGATTATAATGGCGAAACTTCAGCTGAAGTGCTTAATCTAATGGGCGGTATTGTAAAGAAATTAGAAATTAAGAATAAGTTGACTGTATTTAATATCTCTGAACTGAAGCCTGGAATTTATTATTTGAAATTATCTAATCACGCTTCAGCAATAAAATTCATTAAGCTTTAAATTCATCTTACATAGAAGCTGAGTATTTCTTCTCCCATGAGTCTTGCTTTAAGCTGATCTCCGATTTTAACTGGACCAACACCTGAAGGTGTTCCAGTAAAAATCAAGTCTCCTTTTTTCAAAGTGATAAATCTAGATACGTAAGCAATGATTTGATCGAATGAAAATATCATATGATCACTGCATCCTTTTTGAACTATGTCTCCGTTGTGCTCTAGTTCAAAAGAGATATTTTGTGATACGTCCTTGAAACTAATCCATTGTTTGGATAATGGAGCGCTCTGATCAAAGCTCTTGGCAATTTCCCAAGGAAGACCATTCTCTTTACATTTTTTTTGAACATCTCTAGCCGTAAAATCAATACCAAGAGTTAAAGAAGAATAGTAGGTGTGGGCAAATTTCTCTTGAATATTTTTACCCACTTTATCAATTTTTATAACAATCTCGCATTCATAATGAAGGTCGGAGGTGAATTTCGGATAAAAAAAATCTCGTGTTCTCAAAAGAGCCGTTTCAGGTTTCATGAAAAATATAGGGGTCTCTGGCAGTGGAGCTGACATTTCCTTTGCATGATCTGCATAATTTCTACCAATGCAAATTATTTTCATTTTTTAAACTTGTTTTGAAGAGCATTGAGTTTTTGATCTAATGAAGCATGCTCCTCTTCTCTGTTTCTTTCTTTTATGGCCTCCATTGACTTTCTTAGAATAGATTTAGTGTACAGGGGAAAGTCTGCTTCAAGCATCCATCCATAATAACCAGGCTCTGTTTTCGCGATATTTTCAATCGTTTTCCCTTTATGCTTCCCAAAGTTATAAACGACTTCATTATTTTCATTAAGGGCAATACGCCCTGCCATATCAAGTATTTTATGATTTCCAGCTCGAGATAAATCTGCAAGTGCTTGCACATTTGTGTTTAGCTCGTACTGTTCAATTTGCTTTTCTAATACTTCCCAAGTGGCAATGGTGTCATGCATAGCATCATGGGCGTTTTCCAATGTTTTTCCACAATAGAATTTGTAGGCAGCCACAAGAGTGCGTTGTTCCATTTTGTGAAAAATATTTTGAACATCGATAAAGGCACGTTGAGATAAATCAAATTTAGCATTCACACGTAAGAATTCTTCAGCAAGTACAGGTATATCAAACTTGTTCGAATTAAACCCTGCTAGGTCTGAGTCTCCAATAAATGAAATAATTTGAGGAGCAAGCTCTTTAAAAGTTGGTGATTTAGCTGCACGTTCATTCGTAATACCATGTATATCAATTACTTCTTGAGGTATAACCATTTCAGGGTTCACTATAAGATTTAAATCCTTTTTCGAGCCATCGGGAAGGATTTTCATAATTGCAATTTGTACTATACGATCCTTAGTGATTTGGAGTCCTGTAGTTTCTAAATCAAAAACGCACAATGGTTTTTTAAGAGAGATATTCATTTTAATTGGTTAAAACCAATATTAAGGAATGATAATGAATTCAGTTCGTCTATTTAATTGATGCTCCTCTTTTGAGCATGAAGCGCATTTACAATCACTTACTGGTTGACTTTCGCCATATCCCTTTGAAACAATCCTATCTGAATTTGTAATTCTTTTTGCGATGTAATCAGCAGCAGATTTTGCTCTTTTCTTGGATAGCCTTGAGTTATACTTCCATGAACCTCTGCAATCCGTATGTGAACCTAATTCAATTTTAACTTCAGGGTTTTCATTCATCACTTTAACAATTTTGTCAAGCTCTACTTTTGCATCCTCCCTAATATCATATTTGTCAAAGTTGTAATAAATCATGAATGGACCAAGGTCAGTTCCAATTTCTTTTTTGTCCAACAGATACGAAAGTTGAATCAAAGAATCAGAACTTAAGGTCTCATTAAGATCATACGTGGCCATTAAATAACCATCAGCGCTAATTGACACAGTATAATTTAACAAGTATCCGAAATCTTTTCTTTCAACAAGGTTTGATATAAATACCCCACTAGAGTCCGTCGAAAGAACCTCAATTTCTGCACCGTCTTTGGTGAAAATAACTTTTGCATTTGGAATCATTTCACCTGTTTTTCGATCAGCGACAATACCTTCGAGGTTGTATTCAAAGAATGGTATGATTACCTGGTTTTCTTCATCAAGAAGAACGCGTTTGTATATTTCTTGGTAGGCAAGATCACAATTTGTAGAAAATTTGTCAGTATAAGGATCAACTGTAGTTTCATTGTAATAATATGCAAGCTGGTATTCTTTGCATTTTTCAAGCTTAGACATAAAAACACCATCTCTCACTCTCGGATTAATAACCGTTTTATTTTGATCTTCACAAGTCAAGCATGTTAATTCTACATATGAATCTTCCGGAATCTCCTTATTTTGAGAGTGAATTATTTCGCCATTTAAAAAGGCTATATTTCTGATTTCACTGCTGACATCCATTCGGTAAATATCTTTTTCACCTTTACCTCCTTTACGAAATGAACTCAAATAGGCTTTTTGACCATCCGCTGTGTGTGTATAAAACAGGTCATCGCCTACTGAATTTATCGGATAGCCCAAATTAATAGGTGTTGACCATATACCATTTTCATCCTTAACACTCATGAATACATCAAATTCACCCATACTGGTTGAATCATTGCTAGAAAAGTATAGTACGTTATTGTCTAGACCCATAAAAGGAGCGTCCTCATCCCATTTAGAATTAACTGTTCCACCCATGTTTTTGGGTTCTGACCAGACACCGTTTTCTTTCTCCATGTAGTAGATATCTCTTTGACCATAGCCACTCTCTTTATCAGATACGAAAAAGGCCAAATTACCATCTGGAGAAACCGTATAATGTGTTTCCCATCTCGTTTCTGTATTTACCCCTGTTTTACCAATAGGCGCAATAGGAGTGAAGGTGCCATTTTTGAGGTCGCTAAAATAAATGTCTCCATTTCCTTTTTTATCATTGTACGTGTAGACGCGTCTTTCATCTATACTTACACTAACGCTTGCCTCATTAAAATTAGGTTTGCAAAGATCCATTTTTAAAGGTGACATCCAAATATCATCTTTCGAAAGTGTTGCTTGATAAATATCCTCGGGGTAATGATTCATCATCGGGTCTTTAAAGCCGTTACTTGCTCCATCTGCCCATGGTCTCCTTGACGTGTAATACAATGCTCTTCCGTCTAAAGATATATTTGATGAAAAATCTGCAAATTCACTATTTATAGAATCTCCAAGGTTTTCAATGATCACATCTTTTGGGTTTTCAATGAGGTTTTTAGCAACCTTACATTGTGCAATTCCTCTCTCAGCATATTCAATGAGTTCAGATTCTTTTCTCGTCAATTCTATAAACGTTTTGTAGTTTTTAACTGCGTTATCGAATTCCTCATTTAAATGATAAGCATGTCCCAAATGAAAGAAAATATCTGCAGGCACAGCATCTTCTTTTATGGAATACATATCGTAATTTTTATCTATTGACCCTGTCGATGCAACAAATAAATCAATAGCTTTCAAGTAGTTTTGTCTCATTGTTAATTCAATGAAACCTTTTCGATATTTATAATTTGCGCTATTGGGGTTTGTTTTTAAAAGTGCATCTGTAATTAAATCTGCAAAGTGAAAAAAGTTTTCCTGAAGCATTCTCGAACATTGTACGACCAATTCTTTCTCAGATGCCTGCGAAATCATATTTTTGACTTCGATTTCAGAGTACTGTGAAACCAACTTTGATGGTAATGAAATAGTTACCAGTAAGGCTAAAATTAAACTAAATTTTCTCATAACTTTTATCTCTTATTGTCCTAAATATCGCGATTTATGTCGAATTGTTCTAAATAGTCTGCCACTTTTCTTACAAAACGTCCTCCTAAAGCACCATCAACAACCCTGTGGTCGTAGGCATGAGATAGAAACATTTTGTGACGAATACCTATGAAGTCCCCTTCCGGAGTTTCAACGACTGCGGGTACTTTTCTTATGGCGCCTAAAGCCATTATAGCCACTTGCGGTTGATTGATTATTGGCGTACCCATTACATTTCCAAAAGATCCAACATTTGTAACAGTATAAGTTCCACCTTGGATGTCTTCAGGCTTAAGTTTGTTATCTCTCGCCTTATTCGCTAGAGAATTCACGTTTTGAGTAAGTCCTGTAAGACTCAGTCGATCAGCGTTTTTAATTACCGGAACAATGAGATTACCACTAGGTAAAGCAGTAGCCATGCCGATATTAATATCTTTTTTGACAATAATTTGAGTCCCTGAAACGGATACGTTAATCATTGGAAAATCCTTTATGGCCTTGACAATTGCCTCTATAAGAATAGGGGTAAAGGTTAAATTCTCACCTTCTCTTTCTTTGTAAGCTTTTTTAATTTTATTTCTCCAATTTACAATGTTTGTAACATCTGCCTCGACATATGATGTAACATGCGGAGAAACTTGTTTGGACATGACCATATGCTCTGCGATCAGCTTTCGCATTCTGTCCATTTCAATTATTTGGTCTTCTCCTGATGGGATTACAATTGGAGCATCTTTTTGTACAACAGGTTTTGGCGCATCAGCAACTGGTGTAATTTGAGGGGTTGTTTTTAAAGCTCCTGTAAGATGAGCTAACACATCCTTCTTAGTAACCCTACCTTCTGCTCCCGTACCTGCAATATTTTCAAGATCTGATTGTGAAATCCCTTCTTTCTCAGCGATACTTCGAACTAGGGGAGAGAAGAATTGACCTTTCGAACCATTTTTAGAAATACGAAGACTTTCTGAACCGTTTTGTTTTGAATTTGTATTGGTTGAAGTTTCAATAGTATTGGACTCAATACTTTCTAAAATCTCCGATTCTACAATTGGTTCTGGTGTTGGAGTATCGTCAATAGTTGCATTTACATCTGAAGATATTATTGCGATTACATCTCCAACTTGTGCAACCTCATCTTTTTCAAAAAATTGTTTTACTAACACTCCTTCAGCTTCAGAAGGAAGCTCATTGTCAACCTTATCTGTTGCAACCTCAACTAATGGTTCATCCATTGAAACTTTATCTCCTGGATTCTTTAACCAATTTGTAATTGTAGCTTCGGTAACACTTTCTCCCATTTTGGGGAGACGGATTTCTATCTCTGCCATTTAATTTGCTTCAACTTTAAGCCGTAAAGATAAAAAACAATGATAAAGCAAAGAAGTTAAAAGTCTAAATATGTCCATTTTTTTATCAAGACACGTAAGTCCTTGATAATTGAATACTCTTTGGCATAATTAATATTGACTTGATCTATGATTTTATGGTCGTTAACTGTATTGCCAGATAAAGGATTTAAGAGTCCTTTTTTCAAAGATGGTAAGCTTGTTTTTTTTTCGCTAATATCTTCATTACTTGAACAATAGCCAACGATTGAAATTTCCCCTCTCAATACCGTGAAAAGATTTTGGACCAATTTCGTTTTATTCTTGAAAAACCATATTAGGAAAGGAGTTGATATCAAGCCAAAACTTGCAACCGTTAGATCAAAAAGTCTTTTTGATCTTAAATTGTCAGCCCTTTTTATGGTATTAATTTTCATAGTATATAAATCCCCTCTGGTTTCTATAGAGTCACTTCCGATTATAAAACTTGTGTCAGGTTGTGCAATTTTAAAATGAAGGTCTTGTCCGGCCAGTTGGTTCATACATCTTATGATTTCACTAGGTGAAATATTTTTCGCGCAAAATATAAGCTCATTGAATCCTATTTTGGATTCTTTAAATAGTAATTTACTGATTTGACTGTTTAGGTTTTGATCGGCTACAATTTTTTCTATGCGTCCAACATTAGGGTAGGTTTCATTAAGTAGGGCCTCTACTCTTGAAGACTCATCAAAATCACCACAGATTATGAAGTGCTTCTTGATCAAATTTTGATATTTAAATTGATCATACTTCATGAGGTTTAGCATGTATGATTTTATGAAGTGCGCTGAAACAACCCAAAGTGCTCCGAGTAAAATAAAAACTCTTGAGAATTGCCATTCTTTAGGAAGTAGTGCGTAGGTCAATAAAATTAATGCGGTACCGAAGAGTGTAGATTTTAATATTGCTGTTCTTTTGGGCTCTTTATCATATACGCCAAAAAATAAAGCAGACAATAGCCAGGTTATACTGTATAAGGGTATGGAGTAACTAAAAACAAATTTTGGGAAGTGAATATCTGCGGACTTCCAATGATTTGTTAGTAGAAACAGTCCACATAGTATAATTGATAAATCAATTATAAAAGGGTAAGAGAATTTTATGAACCTATTAAATATGGCCAAAGAAGCTCGAAAGTATATTGCAAGATGTATAGCCAATGAAAAAACTTTGGCATTGTTCTTTGAAAAGTGTTTTTCAGCAAAAATGACCATGGCTTTATAGAATACAAAGACATAGTTTATGGAGCTTTTCTTTGTGCTTTCACCCTTATAATGAATGATCGTTGTTTCCGGGAAATAGTAGTTTTTAAATCCTTCTTGAGTAATTCTGTAAGAGAAATCAATGTCTTCACCATACATGAAAAAAGTTTCGTCCAAGAGTCCTACTTTTTCCAGTGCACTTTTACTGATACATAGAAAAGCACCACTTAAAACGTCAATTTGATTGATTTCATACTCATCCAAGTAGCCGAGATGATATGCGCCAAACTTCTTTGATTTTGGGAAAATACGTGAAAGACCGAATATTTTATAAAAAGCCACCAATGGAGTGGGGAGTCCACGTTTTGACTCTGGCAAAAAATCCCCTTTTCCATCTACCATTCTTACACCAAGGCCACCGCAATCATCATGAGAATCCATAAAAACAATAACCTTTTCAAAGGTTCGTTCTTCAACGACAGTATCGGGGTTTAGTAATAAAATGTTTTTTCCTTTTGCGATTTTGATCGCTTGATTATTCGCGCTAGAAAATCCTTTATTGTCTTTGTTGGCAATCAAGATGACATTCGGGAATTTTTCTTCTAACATCTCGATCGAGCCATCAGAACTATTATTATCGACTACAAAAACCTCAACATTGATTTTCTGACTGGCCTTTAAAACAGAATTTAAGCATTGTTCTAAGAAGTGTTCTACATTGTAATTTACAATGATAACCGATAAATCATATGTCTTATTTGCACCCATTATTTAGAGGCAATACAAGATATTTCAATAGCTACGTCAAGTGGCAATCTTGCCACCTGAACGGTTTCTCTGGCAGGAAAGACTCCTTGAAAAAAGTCTGAGTAAATCGAATTGACAATTTCAAAATCGTTCATGTCTTTTAGAAAAATACTGCACTTAACAACATCGTCGGAAGTCATTTGCGCCGCGTTTAGTAAGGACTCAATATTTTTCAATACCTGGTGTGTTGCTTTTTCTATTGAAAGAAGTTCTACTTTTTTCGTGACGGGATCCATTGGAATTTGACCACTTATAAAAAGCGTTCCATTATTTAATATTGCTTGACTGTAAGATCCAACTGGTGTCGGTGCATTGGGTATATCAATTGCTTTTTTCATATTTGAGCAACAAACTTTTACAAGGTTTTATAATTTTACAAAGAAACGACAAAAAATCTTATGAGAATATTGTTGGTTGACTTTTACGACTCATTTACTTTTAACCTTGTTCATTACATAGAGCTTCAAGATGTTTCTGTTGATGTTGTGCGTAACGACGCTGAAATCAATGAGGATTCATTATCAAAATACACTCACGTAATTTTGTCTCCCGGTCCAGGATTGCCATCTGAAAAAAAGAACATTGATTTTATTTTAAATTATTGCGTCTATAAAATTCCTGTCCTAGGTATTTGCCTTGGCATGCAGGCCATAGGTGTTTTTATGGGTGGGAGGTTAGAAAATATGGGGTCTGTGAAGCATGGAATATCTGAATTGGTTGATTTTAACAATTCACATGCTTTGTTTTATGGTTTGCCTTCACAATTTGAGGTTGGATTATATCATAGTTGGTGTGTTGTTGATTTGCCTGAAGAATATATTTTTGCGAAGTCGATAAATGGAACCATTATGGCTGTTTCCTCTGAGGAAAAGAAGTTTTTTGGTGTGCAATTTCATCCGGAGTCAATTCTATCAAGTTTCGGTAAAGAAATCATTAGGAATTTCATAAAAATGAGTTAATTCTAAACTATATTTCTCCGTTGTTGTTTATTGAAAAAAATAAAATAATGAAGTTCATAATAGCCTTATTCACCATATTTCCACTATATGTTTTTGCGCAAGGAACATTGCTAAATGGACGAGTTTTTAATAAGCTGAATAATAATTCCGTTGAATTTGCAAAGGTCACCGTGCTGGGAATTTCAAAAGGTGCGCTAACGGATGCAAATGGTCGTTTTGAAATCAAGGGCCTAGAACCAGGAGTGTATTCATTTCGCGCTTCTGCTTCAGGTTTTAATGATTTCTATATCAATGAAGTTGCCATAACTAAAACCCGAGTACAATCCTTAGAGTTTGCAATGGATGAGATTGTTATTGAACAGGATGAGGTTGTTGTCAAGGCATCTCCTTTTCTTCAACGCAAAGAATCACCGGTTTCATTAAAAACACTCAATGCAACAGAGATTGAAAGATTGCCAGGCGCAAATAGGGACGTTAGTAAAGTAATTGCTGCACTTCCCGGTGTTGCTTCTCGAGCAACTTTTCGAAATGATATTATCATTAGAGGTGGTTCTCCTGGTGAAAATAAATTTTATTTGGATGGGATTGAAGTGCCGAATATTAATCATTTTGCCACCCAAGGAAGTAGTGGTGGTCCTGTTGGATTATTAAATGTCAATTTCATTCGTGAGGTCGATTTTTATTCAGGTGCTTTCCCATCAAATCGAGCGAATGGTTTAAGTTCAGTATTGGCATTTAAACAAAAGGAAGGTAATGAAGATGCATTGATTGCAAATTTTGCTTTAGGTTCTAGTGATGCGGCATTAACTTTAGATGGTCCGTTAGGGGAGAAGGCCAATTTTATTTTCTCTGCGAGAAGATCTTATTTGCAATTTTTATTTGCAGCGCTTCAACTTCCTATTTTACCTACTTACAATGACTTTCAATACAAGGTAAATCTTAAGATCAATGATAAAAATAAAATCTCTTTTATTGGTTTAGGGGCCATCGATGATTTTAATTTGAACTCCTCCGTTAATGATAATATAAGTGATCCTGACGTCATTGAATCGAATAATTTCATTTTAAACAATTTGCCACTTCAGAAGCAATGGAATTATGCCGTGGGAATGAATTGGTTGCATTATTCAAAGAATTCTTATCAAAACATTGTGGTGAGCCGTAATATGTTGAATAACTCGTCTATCCGCTATAAAGATAAT
>Ga0228634_1001731_pt1 | contig 12005 bp, 7 predicted proteins | sample 42DmetaG_FD_190063 | JGI IMG/M metagenome (GOLD analysis project Ga0228634, IMG submission 190063) | Seawater microbial communities from Monterey Bay, California, United States - 42D | ecosystem: Environmental > Aquatic > Marine > Coastal | place: USA: California | collected 2016-09-27
TTAATGCACACACATTAGAAAATGCATCTGCCTTTACAAAACCAGTCAAAATGTCGGATAAACGAACACAGAAATCGGCACGTGCTACCTCATCACCATATGGAAAACGCGATTCACGTGTAGCTTGAATACAATTTACGTTTTTGTCTGTAGCATGTGAAAGAAATACAAAAGAAGATAATAATACGACAGTCAATATTTTGTTAAACATTATGTTTTACTAACAAATATGCTTCCTTATATACCGTCAATTTTTTCATTTGGTGTTTACGATTGTACAAGTCAAATTTTTGACGGTATATAAGGAAGCATATTTGTTAGTAAAAACAATGAAATTGTTCACAGTGTTAATATTAATCCTAGCCGTTATCGGTACCCAAGCAAAATTCAATCTTCGCACCTACGCTCAACAAAAATTAAGAGCAGACGCCGATGCTAATACACATGTTATAGCGGCTGATATTGCCAAAACTGTTCGAGGTATTGTAGACCAATGTTTTGAAGCACAACTTGGAAAAGACAATGCCGAATTGGCAAATACCGTTGCCGTAAACGAATTTCAAACTGATGAAGCTATTCAAGGTATTAATCTATGTCTATTATCAAATAATCTCCGATTGGGACATGACGTTGATGCAAACATAACAAGTAGTATCGAAGCATTAAAAACGGCATCGGAAGCTGTAGTTGAGGCACAAAATTTGTTTTCATCTGCGGTCAAAGAAGCAGGATCACAATTGGACGTCGATGTTCAAAAATTGGAATCGGAAATACAATCCGCGAGAGCAGAATTTCAATCCGTATTTGAACAGTCTGAATCTGCATCACCACAAGAGAATGTGGACGCATTGGTGAAATATTTGGAAGACCATGAAGGTGCATTTAAATCAACTCATGAAGACTTAAAAGATACATTTGACGATTTTCAAACGACAAAAAACGACGTAAAAACACAATTGAAAGAGAAGGCAAAAGCGGTATATACTGCAATAGGCACATTTATTACAAAAAAAACTCAATTAGGCAGCAACAAAGATCAAATTGTTGGACAAATTATTAAGCATTATAATGAAATAGATGATGGTACTAATACCACTGCGTACCCTCATAGTGTTTCTGGTAAAAAAGGTCAAGGTTGTGGTACGTTGGCATATAATGAAACCAGTGACAACGTGGAAACAGCTGTCAAAGGTATGTGTGGTCAAGGTTTAAAGTGTGTTGCTAGAGGAAGTCAACGTATATCAAACTTAAACTTAAACGATGACGAAATGGCAAACTTGGTCTATTCAGGGGAATATGTATGTGTAGCAAGTGATAATGCTGCGACTGAGGTCACTGACGGTGTCACTACAACAGTCACAATAAGTGATTGTCAAGATACCAGCCGTGACAAACGTGGTAATCAAAAAGCCTCATGCAATCTTTACGACTTGAACTAAACTAAAAAATAAAAGTATTTAATAATCATTTACATTAATTAAATGCGTTTTGTATTCTTACTCTTTCTACCTCTCTCTTTTGGTATCATTACCGACCAACAAATCACTGACGAAGTGGAAGGATGCTTTAACGAGGCGTTTGGATTCAATACACGCATGGTCAACCAATACATTGACGCCACAATCATCATACATCAATTAGAAGAATGCCTCAAACGTGACCCATTATATATACAACAAACCGATTATATTGAATCTGTTTTGCGCACCGACATTGTACATTTACAAACCAACGTTACCAATTTACAAAAGAAACAACGCGATTATGAACAAATATATGAACTGTTTTTAAACCATGCCTTTTACGCGTTAAAAAACGTATACGACTTGGTACTACGTCAAGACACCGTTGCTGCTTCCTTGTTGACGTCTTTTGATACCTTTGATTGGACGGCGGTGGACCATGACATCGAGTTGGGTCAAGAGTGGTCTGTCACCAAAGAGTTGCGTGCGTCTGCAAAACAGTTGACAGATATAGCAACGTACGTGTCGGGTGTTGTCTCTACCGATGTTGCGCGCGCCGTCACCACCGCCGGTCAAGTCCGTCTAATGTATCAGGAGTACGAAGAGGCGTCGTTGGGATTGTCCCAAGCGCGTTTGGGAGTTCGCTCCGGACAAAGCATTATTGTACAAATGGTCAAGGATTGGTTAAATACAATCACTGTATAAATAGATCGATGAAACCTATAAAGAAAGATGCGATGGGTTGTCTTATATTGTGCTGTATTGTTAGTATGTAGTAAGACGGAAATAGAAATAAATATTGAACAAAATGTTGGTAATTGTTTCGTAGAGACATTTGGTCTTTCTGAATCGTCTTGGAACAACATAAATGCACAAGAAAACTTTGTCCAATCGCTTCAAAACTGTTTAAAAACAAAAAACATGTTGCAAATATCTGATAGCGTGTTGCAAGATGTAAACATGGTTGCTGGCAACCTAACGTTGGAAGCCTCTAATGTAAATACAGCGTTGTTAACATATAAACATTTTTCAGAATCGTTTCATGCTACGTTTGTTGACCGTATAGATCGGATTCACTCTTATATGTTGTCTGCTTCGTCGTTTTACACAGAGTCGTTTAAACAAAGTATTAGTTCGACAAAGCAGCAGCGTACTGATTTGATGGTTGATTATTTGGCGTCATTACAAGAGACATCTTACAACGTACGACAAAACCTTCGTGTACTTTTAAACAGTCTAAAAACATTTAAAGATACAAATTTACCACTGTATCAACAATATTTGTCAGATTACACGACAAAAAAAAATAAATTTAAAGTCATTGTGGAGGAAAAAAATTCGGTTCAATCATTAATATTACAAGATGTATTGGCACATGTCAATGCACGTTTGACACGACAACGGTTTCAAACAAATTGTATAGAAGGTCAAGAATGGTTACAATGTACCAATGATTTCCAACATGTAAATGAATGTTATCGCCCCGCTAGAGTGTATCATCATGGTCAAATTATAGCGGTAAATTCTTCCATCGAGATAGGAGACAATACCTTTTGCTCCGACAACATGGTTTGTGTATATACCCAAAAAGGTTTCATGTGCCAAGCAAGCGGTTCGGAAATCCCAAGTGTAGTATATCATTCCTCCAACGGGTTTGGACGTTCCTACGACGTGTTGCATCGATATGGGACGTTTGACATATCTTTTTTCACATTACACAAATTAAAACAAATGGGAGTTGAAACAATGAACGTCGAGTCATTGGGTTCCATTGGTCATACAGAATTCAATACATATATCTATGGATTATACGACCAATTAGAATAATTATAGTATATAAGATATTTATTATAATATAAAAAAAATGCGATTCGTATTATTATTACTTATATTGTTACCTATTATAAACTCCATACCTCTTAATACTACAGGGTATACCCAAGACGGAGTATCACACGTTGTGCGTTTTGAGATAGAAACGTTAAACACAGAGATAGACCAATGTATTCATAAAACGTTGGGGTATAATAACTACATTGTGGTAGATACAAACCTCCAAGAAAGCGAATACATGGCACATGATATTGCACGATGTTTGTTTTTAAACCATCATCTTCGGTCATCGATTCGAAATCAGTTTTCCATGATAAAATTGATTGATGTATTGCAACAATTGTATCAGGAAAAGATAGAAACACAATTTGACGCAAAAAAACTACTGTCAAATGTTACACATGTATATATAAATGTGTTAAAGAACATATTACAAGAAGTCATTTCTATACGATCACAATTACATGTGTATAAGAAATCGACGTCGGCAGACATACAATACCAAATTCGTGACTTGATAGAATATTTTTCACATGAAAGTATTATGTTTAAAAAAGCTTCAAGTGAATTTGGTATGGAAATAGACCAGCTTAAGGACGTATATACGTATTTTGTGGATCGTTTCAATTTTATTGGGATACAAATGAAAGAGATAAAAGATTATATTCAATCAAATAATACAGAATTAAACAATGCAATTACTTTGTTTAAAGGTGAAGTAATTACAAATTACTTGGAAGTATCTGGTTTACTTGACACCAACCAGTTAATACGTAACGAATACGATGCGTACGCTTGCTTGACACCAAACCGCAGTGAATGTATTTATCCAAATCCCGTTTCTGGTCACCTTGAATCATGTACCATGCCCGCACCAATTTTTGGTACCAACAACCATTTTTTAATGTTTAATTCTATGATACAAACCGTGGAAGAAGCCATGTGTGATACAGATACAACATGTATTGACACACAAGATACGTCTTGGAAACCACTTGTAGATACATGGACACACCAATTACAAGGTATTACCACAGATAGGTGGATGTGTGTTGATTTTGGACGTCTTGGGACGTCCATGGAAGCTACTAGACACTTACGATCCTCTAAACAAGAACACGCGAAAAAAATCGCTGCTTATTTAACAGAGCAAGTAACATCCATACAAGATATCACGTTTGACATAGCCAACTCGAATGTAAAAGCAAGTTTTGACGTGTTTGGCATTACATCCATACCACCTTTTCATGCATCGTCTAAAACTATTACAAACGTGTTTGTTGATGATTCACATACAAGTTGTTCCGTTGATTGTACACACAAAGTAACTGATGTTTGCTGTATGGATGTTCATGCCGTACATATGATATATGAACGAAACGATAAATCTTTTTATGTTCAATACACCAACAGAGTGAAACAATATGACCCGTCAAGATACAACACTGGCTTGACAACCATCCAAACGGACATTGTTCAACCAGGTATTCAAGGATCCGGTTACTTGTCCACTACCGAATCCATTGGTCTTGTGGAAGTGTTGAAAATTTTAAACGTCACCGACTGTACAGACGTTGCCTCCTGCAAGAAAAAAGCATCCAATGCTACAGATTGTCAATACAACAAAGTATACACCAACGCATGCAACATTGGATCCTTGTTCAAACCAACCGACACACAACCCATCGACACATACTACACCACTTCCGATATTGGAACAACCGTCGCCGTTGACACCACACAACCATACACACCATCCACATCCTTGTGCACCGCCATGTTTCAAACAACCTCGTCCAACATACTCACATGCAAAACATACATCAAAGAAGAAATATACTACAAAACATCTTCCCTACTCATCACCGATTTCATCTTTGGACACTTTCACGAAACCAACAAACTATGCACCATATACAAATGCGACAAAACATCCTTTCACGAAAACGGTGACACAAATAACAACGGTGGCATCATCTTACCCATCACAAACATACAAAACAAAACCGTATCCATTGATGTACTCGTTCAAGGTAACAGCAACGTAAACCCACTCGCACTCGCATGCCCTGTTGACTACCCAGACGAATGTGCCGCATGCTCCAGCGGATGGCATCACGGACAATCCAACACCTACCAAGCCAGAGACACATGGTCACACACTACCAACAACATGGCACCAAACCCGATGCAATGGGGAAAATGCCAAGAAGATTCCAAACGATACAGATACGGTAACAACGACGGGATAACATACTGTATACAAACCGAATCAAAAGATTGCCAACTAGTACACGTCACCAGCGCTAACTATCAAAAAACAACCAACACCCTAACCGTACAATGGGACACAACCAACACAACCACCTACCCATCCATCAACTTTTTAACACTGTACGACGGCGCCAACAACATAGACGTATCCAGCGTGCCACAAACAACCGTTGTCTCCAACACACCGCCAAACATACACCTATACCGTTCCGACGCATCCAGACAAGACATTGGAGACATGATTGTACAAGTATGCGCATCCCATACCGCTACCTACACCAACCCCATGCAATCCAACAACATCATCAACAACGTACACTGCACACAAAACACTGCCATAGAAAGACAACTTTTTCACATCACCGCAGAATGTGTCGTAGATACCACCAGCAACTATGGCGCATGCCAAGACAACAACAAACAATACAAAAACTTACTACAAATCAAATTACCATACAATGGTTCAGATGCCTACAACGGTTGTACAGATGTATCACAAACATGTTACAAATGTTCACTTGGACAACAAAATAAAAACAATGATATCAAACAAACATGTGAAAATTGTACAAAAGGAACCTACTCCAACACATACGACGCAATCAATAAACTTACCTGTCAACCATGTGATGGCGTATCATACTACCAAGACCAAACAGGTCAAACATCATGTAAACCCATCACCACATGCTTTGACGGTCATAACATCACCCAAAACGCGTCAAGCACCCAAAACCGTGTTTGCGCACCATGCGCCGCTGGAACCTACGCAGGCAGCCAAAATTCCTATTTCTGTCAAACTTGTGGCACCAATCAATACCAACCCACCGCCGGTCAATCGTCCTGCCTCACCGCATCTACTTGTCCAGCGGGTAAAGGTGTAACCACCGCACACACGACCACCAACAACACAATCTGTAACAATTGTACACTAAATCAAACCTTTTCAGACAGCAACTCGTATGACGCATGTGAGTCCGTCAATCATTGTGACCCAATCACAGAGGCAGAAGCAACTGCAGCTACACTCACTACAGACGTCGTATGTGGATGCAATTCTGGGTTTATTGTTAATGTAACCACAGACGAATGCCAACAATGTCCGTCAGGCTCCTTTCAAACCGACGTGGCACATGCCAAAACCACTTGTACAAATTGGAAAACATGTGCTGCTGGATACTACATATCCACCAATGGTACACACAAAATAGATAGAGAATGTTCGCCATGTGAGGCTGGTACCTATTCCAGTTCAAGTAACGCGTACCAATGTACCGACTGTGCTGAAGGTACATACCAAAACAACCAAGGTCAAACCTCTTGTGTGGAGGATGGGAAATGTGGACTTGGTCAAGGGATGAAAACAGAGGCTACGGACGAATCCAACACCGTTTGTGAAAATTGTGTTGCTGGTACCAATTATTCCAACACCGATAATGCCACTGAACCATGTCAAGCGGTCACTGTCACCTCTTGTGTTGCTGGTAAACGCTTTGTTGCTGCTACTACACAATCCGATGGTCAATGCGTGGACTGTACAGAGGGTACTTATATTAGTAGTGAAACCGAACATACACAGGACACGTGTGACGCGTGGGCAACATGTGCAGCAGGGTCGTATATTACGCAAAACGCGTCTAGTACCCAAAACCGGTTGTGTGCACCTTGTGGCGCTGGTAGTATTTCTACCACAACCAATGCCATCCAATGTACGGTTTGTACATCTGGAACGTATCAAGATCAAACAGATCAAACATCGTGTAAAACGGGTTCTACGTGTCCAATCGGTCAAGGGTTGCAAACTGCGGCACAAGGTTCTTCCGACACGGTTTGTGTTAATTGTGATGGTACAACTACTTTTTCGGATGTGGATTCATATGATGCGTGTCAAGTCATGGATAGTTGTTCCGACGCTGGTGAAGCGAACCAAACAGCTGGGAATGCTACCACGGACAATGGGTGTGCATGTGCTGCTGGTTTTTACAATCCAGAAGGTACAGCGTGTGCGGCATGTCCTAGTGGTAGATACCAACCTTCTGTGAATGCGGATGAAACGTGTCCAAACACATGGTCTACCTGTGCAGCTGGGTCATACATTTTGGTTAATGGAACAACGACGAGTGACCAATCGTGTGCATCCTGTACATCTGGTTCCTTTACCAATGCAGCGAATCAGTTTTCTTGTACGACATATACTCCTTGTGGCACGGATAAATATGTTTCGGTTAATGGAACAACGACAACGGATCAAACATGTGCCGACAAGAAAGCAGATGGTTCAACTTGTGCAGCGGGTCAAGAATGCACGAGCGGTTCTTGCGATTCGGGGACGTGTGGTATATCATGCGATGCCGATGCTTATGGCGATTGGACCGCCGATGGATCCTGTCCCATTGTAGGATATCAAGACGATTCATCCGCCGTTGAATACGGTTCAACATCAAGTACCAAATACCTCTCTGAATCTTATGCACAAACCGCTTGTAATAACCATACAACGTGTCAGGGGGTAACACGGTGGAGTGTCAATGGAACAAACGATTGTGCATCTGCTGGGTATGCTAACATACCAAAAGCAGATTGTGTATTGTTTGTTAATAATAATAACAATGACTGTACGAATTGGTTGGATTATCCTTCCGTACTTGATGCAAATGATTGTTATCATTCATCTACAAAATATACATGTACGCATTATAAAAATGAATATGGATCAGATATATATTTATATGGAAAAAAATGTGATATAGCCACTTGTTTTTGTCAGTATTGGACAATTGACGATGGTTCAAATGGCGGTTCCATAACCGACTCGGCAGTATCGTCCAAAACGGCGCTTCTCGGAGATCAACCGTTAACGCGGTCCACACAATATTCTGTGTGCACCGACACCAGTAAAACAATAGCATGTGGTACGTGTCCAGAAAATACAGAATGTCCTTCTGGTCAAACATGTGATACAGGAACATGTGTAACGTCAAGCGGTGGTGGCGGCGGTGGTGGCGGCGGTGGCGGCGGCGGTGGGACATGTACAATAGATGAAGACTGTAGCACTGGAGAAACATGTGATGAAGATACAAATACATGTACAGCGTCTGGTGGAGATGGTGGTGGAGGTACCTGTTCAGGTAATGGTGCGTCATGTAACAGTAATGACGAATGTTGTACATCAGCTTGTGACACGGAAGGTGAAACGCCTACGTTTACGTGTTTGGGAAGTTAAAACAATAAAATAGGTTCATAAACATTATTTTTATACTCTGCGTACCATATAGGACTTTTATAAATCATTTCTTCCCATCTCGAAACGTTTTCAGACTCACAAAACGTTTGATTGACTTGGAACCCCGTGGAGCAGTTCAAACAGGTGGAGGATCCTGTAGCGGGTTGATAGTATCCAACGGGGCATCCGATACAAAAGAGTGGTGAGGATACATTTTCAAGGTCTTGGAAGGATCCAGCAGGGCATGGTGTGGTGGTGACATTGTTGGGACAATAATGACCGGTAGGGCATGCGTATCCGTCGGTGATGGGTGCCAAAGCAAGTTGTGCATAGTAGGTGATGTTGGAGTCAATCCATGCGTCAATCATGTTGATTGCTTGATGGTATTTGGTAAGGTAGATGGAATATTGATCGACGATGTCTTTGTTTGTGGTGGTGTCGTTATCAAATATATCTTTGATGGTTTTCATGGAATGTACGATTGGTTCAAATCGATTTATTTGATCCTGATAGGTTTCGGATGGTTGGTATAGGTTGCTGATGTAGGTATAGGAATATTCGTAAAGACGCTGTGCAGCAGTGTACATGTGTTGAACGTAGTTGTCAAGTAGTTTGGCGTATCGTTGCAGGGTGGTTGCTTGATGGTTTCGGTCATTTAGTAAAGCGTGTCGTGTATGGTATAATTTGTTGGTGATGATATGTTTTGCTTGGAGCGCTTGTACTTTGTAGGTGTACGAAGCGGTGAGATGAAAGGTATCGTTTTCGTTCAAGGGGATGAACGAGTGTGTAAAGCATTCACCAATGTGTGTGGTTAGTTCAGAGGTGATGGTGTATTCATTGACGTTTATGTGTAAACAAGATTCCACGTTGGGGTCCACCACCGCTCCTGAAACCAAAGACAAAACGAATAAAACATGCAACATGGTTTGACATATGCCAACATGCTTTTATATGAATCCTTGGCGATAAGGATCTTGACAAGTGTTGATGGATGATGGATAAAGATGGATGTCGAAATGGTAGAGCAACAAGACGTAGAGGAGGAGAATCCGTTGTTAGGATATAAAGACACTATCCATGATTTCCGTTGTTGGGGTACATTGGCGCGATATTGTTGTTGTTTTTCCGTATGGTTGTTGGTGTTTTCGGTGGTGTTATGGTTGGTGGTGGCGGTGTGGTCCATGTTGATGGCACCCTCGTTGTATACATGGGTGGAGCTATGTCAACACCGTGATTCGTCCTTGTACGCTTTACGACCCCCAACATGTCAATGGACATCCAACAACACCTTGATGTGCCAACAAACATTACACAACCGATCCACCGTCATCACCAATCCATACGGGGTCATACATTACCGACAAGACGGTTACGACATAGCGTTACAGAGTGTTGTAGAGTGTATACAAATTATGATTATATGGTTTTAATAATTATACTATAAATATTTATTACATTTATTTAAATGTTTTTATTTCGAAAAAATCAAAAAAAACCTCTATCAAGAGAACAAAAAATAAAGAGAAGAAAGAAGGCATTAAATAACGTTACAATAAACGATGTAACTGCAAAAGGGAAGACAAGAAAATTAAATAAAGAGAAAAGAGGTTTTAGCTCTAAGTATATGGAAAATATTGAAGAATATCCTCAAACACCATATGATTTTTTATGTATAATCGTTTCTGTGTTTTCATTAGGAGAATTAGACAGAGCGATGTCAGGGGGTAAGATTCTTAAGCCTATGTATTTGTCATACATTAAAAAAAAATCATTTTGGAAAAAAGATGACATGGTCGAATACTCTTTCACCATCCAAGATCAGGTTGGGGATGGAATGACAGCGTTAAATCAATATGTATGTGAAAAAGAAAACCAAAGTGAAAAAGAAAACCAAAAAACATGTTTTGACATGAACGGAGAAATTATGAAACTGAAAACATTACCTGATCCAAAAATAGACATAGAATATTATACATTGAGTGTTGATTTTGTCAAAACGCATATTTTTGAATATTTTGAATATAAAGACAATGAAAAATGTGTTATATTTTCTTTTCAATGGGGCGATGACAATAATGTTACGTTGAACGTTTTTGGAAATGAAATAGTTCAGGGTAATTTTTATTTTTATTATACATATAAACATCCAACTATGACATTAACGTTACGCGTGCTATTGCCAAAAGCGTTTCAGACTGTAAATTGTAATATAAAATTTTAATGATGTTTTATCTAATTATACTATTTTAATAATATGGGTTTAATCGACTCTCAAATACAATATCTTTTAGTTTCGATTCGTGTATTTTTGCCAAATTGGTCATACTTTTCGCATACCCGATTACACCATCGTCGCACGTTTTAGGATGCCAAACGGGTTCTAGGTCCAAACGCGTGTTGGTAGCAACCATATTTGCAATAATAGTAGCTGAAAAACAAGGTTGACACATGGCAATAGGTTGTAGTACAATTTTGTGTTTTTGAAATATTTGTTGGGTCTTTCGTTGAGGTAATCCTTGTTGTATACAATCAACAAATACTGCATTTGGTACACACAGTGTTGAACCATCTTCAAACGTCAAGGTATCCCCAACGCGGTTTGTAACATAGCCCTTTCGTACGATCTCTACACCTTGTATTGTATCCCATTCGGATTCGTTGACGATTCCACAACGGTACCGTTCGGGTCGATCCACCATCGATACAATCCTGGTATCTAGCGAGAGGGCAAGCCATCCAGGTAAGGTTGATACTATCCATTCCATAACCTTTGCACATTTCGTATACCTCAGGTATTGACCATACCCCGTTTCAATGCTTTCACGTTTGATCCAATAGGCATCGTGTGAGATAACCCATATGACCTTTTCGGCATGTTGTTTCAGGTATAGGCACGTATCCATACCGGTTTTACCACCTCCAACGACGACGTAGGTTTTCTTAACGGGGTTGGGGAGTGACCATGGCGTAACCATGTTCCATGATGGCGGTTTGTGCGTTACTTCAAGGTATCGGGCATCCACGAGTGTTTTGTGTGATATAGATGGGTTGTTTATATCGACACGAATGTTAAACAACGCTGTAAAGTTTTTATTGGTTGAAAAATGTGTTAAAGCGGTTTCAAAATGTTTTTTGATGGATGCACCGTCGTCTTGTGTTAACGGTATGGATTCTATACCGTAGGTTTGGGGTGGTTGATGTAGTTTTACGTA
>Ga0228634_1001735_pt1 | contig 11984 bp, 12 predicted proteins | sample 42DmetaG_FD_190063 | JGI IMG/M metagenome (GOLD analysis project Ga0228634, IMG submission 190063) | Seawater microbial communities from Monterey Bay, California, United States - 42D | ecosystem: Environmental > Aquatic > Marine > Coastal | place: USA: California | collected 2016-09-27
TTTAAATATTGTTGGAATTGCAAAATTAACGCCACGCTTTCCATTCATTTCAGTTAAAAGCTCCATCAGTTCTTTTCCAGTATCTGGACAGTCTTCATCTTCTTTTTTGACTTCCATCATTTTCTTCATGATATCCTCGTACTTTTTTTCTAACGAAACCATTTTGGCATTCATTTCTTTTCCTTTTTCCTCATCCCAATTTTCACCTTCTTTCATTCCAAGCTCATACAACTCCTTTGCTTCAGTTAAGACTTCAATGTTTGCCTCAGCACAAGCACAAGCCGAGTCTAAAGAATTCACATCAATTTCTGCAGCATCTCCACCACCGCAAGAACCTAACATTGCACCAAGTGCAAATACCATTACTAATTTTTTCATAATTTTTTGTTTTTAACTTTTTTGTAAATATAGCCTTCTTATTTTTTTATATTGATACATCTTTGATACACATCATCGGTTTTTCTTATATTTATAAAGTGGAGGAAAGACTTAAAGAAGAAGTAGAGCTCAAGCTAGGTAAAAAAATAATAAATCGAGGAGACTGTCAGCTTCTGTCAGATCTGATATTTGAGCAACAAAAAAAGCAGATTAGCTACAATACCCTACGTCGATTTTTTAAGGTAGATAAAATTGCGGACCATAAGCCCTCCTCTCAAACCTTGAATGTTCTGAGTAAATTTGTAGGGCATGAAAATTACTTTTCATTCACTTCTGGTGAACCATCAAAGGCGAGCTGGGAGCTTCAAAATGAGCTTTTTTATTATTTGGATCAATTGGATACCACAAATCTCCAGAACTTTTTAATTTCTTGCCGGATTCAAAAAGCTCCTAACTTGATTGAATTATTGACTGTTTGCTTTAGAGAACTACTCTTATCAAAAAACTATAAAGCAGTTCATGAGATCTCACAAAGTAAGGGCCTTAATCTTTTTGGCTTATCTTATTCAGAGCGGGTTCAATTTGGAAGATCGGTAGGTCTTGTAATGCGCAAAATTAAGATCCCCAAAAAAGAATTAATTGCTTTGGCAGAGAACAACGTGTTTTTGGAGATGGTATTTCTAATTTTTGTGGATTATTCTTCTTTGAATGTCTCGCATTCGAATTACATTCGTTTGATGGAATATGTTTCAGCCGGAGTCTTAAAGCTGAAGCGAAAAGATCAGCTATTTTTTGAATGTTTGAGTTATTTAAGAAAGCTATTAATAGGTGAAACTCTTCCCAATCTGACCATCAGGCCATCGAATAATTTACATCCTATTTTGTATTCACGCTTGTGTAGTGTTTTAATTATTCAGAATTCTTTCTCGAAATCTTCAAATGCTTCGATTTTGGAGGGTATTGCTAAAAAAATGCAAAGCCGAGCTTTGAATAAAATGGATTACATATTCGAGCTCATTACAACGGCATTGCTCCTTAGAGACTTTGAGCTCATGAGCTTTGTAGTTAATAGTGAAGCTTATGCGGAAGGAAAGCTTTATCAAGAAGCACATTTACAGCAGCTGATAGTCGTGAAAACGATGCTTCATATTAAAAGCGGGGCGCCAATTAAAGCAAAAAAGAACCTATTACATATCAATAAAAAAGGGTGGGGCAGAAGTTATTTTGATATCTATGATCTTTTTTTACTGGTCATCAATTATGAAATGGAGTCTGATAGTGCCAATAAAAAGAAAATCATGCACGACTATTTGAAGAAAGTTAAGCAATTGAATTACAGCTTTTTTAATAAAAATTATTTACTTGATTATTTTAAATAGGTAAAGGTTGTCAACTTGAATTTCATTTTTTGAGTAAAAATTGGCCAAAAGTCAATTTTTTAACGAAAAAAGAATAAAAAGTGAATAAAATGCCATTTTTTTCATCGAAATCAATAGAATTATTCAATTTATGTATAAATCGACGAAGCGCCCCAGTGATTATTAATTTTTGTATTAAAAGCTACAGTAATTGAAAAAAACCACTCATTTTTAATCATAAAAGGGAGTTTTTAGTTTAAAAAGGCGGTTTTTTCATCAAATTGAATTATTGCCAACTTGTACTCTCTTTTCCATCTTTTACCGTGATTCCGGCATTTTTTAAACCATCTCTTATTAAGTCAGAAGTACCCCAATCTTTGTTTGATCTAGCTTGTTGACGAAGCTCAAGGACTAAATCCATGACTGGTTTTAACCTATTGTCATTTTGCTCCCCCTCCAAAGTAAGCCCCAATACATCCAATACAAATCCTTGCATCTCTGAAATGAGCAATGCTTTATCTGTTTCATTGATGGTTTCTTGACCATCGCTGACCAAGTTGATTTTCTTAGCTGCATCAAATAGCGCTGCAATTAGAATTGGTGCATTAAAATCATCATTCATTGCCTTGTAAAAATCACGAACCAGTGCTTCGGTATCAAAAGAGCTTTGCTTTGCTGTAGGAAGGTTATTCAATATCTCCATTGCTTCCGTAAGTCTCGTCAAACCTTTTTCAGATGCATTCAAAGCCTCTTGTGTCAAGTCCAAAGTACTTCTGTAATGAGACTGCATCATGAAAAATCGCAATACGTTAGGTGAATAAGCCTTGTCAAAAAGTGCTGTAGAACCTTCAACAATTTCTTGAGGCAAAAAGAAGTTGCCGAGAGATTTGCTCATTTTTTTGCCATTTACATTGAGCATATTAGCATGCATCCAAAAGTTAGCCGGAGCTTTACCGCTGGAACCGCAGCTTTGTGCAATTTCATCTTCATGATGCGGAAATTTTAAATCCAAACCTCCACCATGAATGTCAAAAGTTTCACCGAGATATTTGGTGCTCATGGCCGTACATTCTATATGCCATCCTGGGTTTCCATCTCCCCATGGAGATCTCCAAATTTGCATATCATTTTCATTTGCCTTTTTCCAAAGTGCGAAATCAGCAAAAAATCGTTTCTCTCCTTGGGCGTTTAATTCACGTGTTTCATTTTCTAATTCTTCAACTTTACGACCACTTAACGCACCATAGTCAAAAGATTTCTTATAGGTTTGAACATCAAAATAGACGGATCCATTTACCGCATATGCAAAACCATTTTCAATGATTTTTTCAATGATCTCAATTTGCTCTTGGATATGTCCTGTTGCCGTGGGCTCAATAGTTGGAGGTAATAGATTATATATTTTTTGAAGGTTTTGAAAACGAACATTGTACTTATATACGATTTCAAGCGGCTGAAGTTGTTCTAGTTTCGCTGCCTTTCCAATGCTATCTTCTTGTTGTCCTGCACTATTGGTAATATGTCCAGCATCTGTTATATTTCTAACATACTTTACATTATATCCAACATGTAATAAATAGCGGTAAACAAGGTCAAAATTGATAAAGGTTCTCATGTTACCCATGTGGGGTTCACTATACAATGTAGGTCCACAGACGTACATACCAACAGCATCTTTATGAATAGGTTCAAAAGGTTCTTTTGAACCTGACAACGTGTTGTAAATTTTTAGCCCTTTTATTTTTTGATCCATGCTATGTTCCTTCGAGTTTCAAACAAATTTAGAAAAACCACAAAGAACTTAGGGCCCGTATCAACAAAAAAGAGGGCAGCGCCCTCTTTTTCTAACCTAAACTACTAAATATGAAAACAACTCGTCTTTAATGACTCGTTATCCTTCTAACGACGAGTTGCTAGAATCATTACAAGCATTAACACTTTTTTAACATATGTTGGCATGATTCGTGATTCTTGGTTTTTGAAAAATTGAACTTTAATAACTTGATATGTGTTAAGGTTTGAGTTCTAACGAAACGTTACTTTTAACAAAAAATAAAAACTATGAAAAAAATTAAATTCTTATTCCCACTTTTCGTCTTTTGTTCCTTTATTACCTTGAGTCAAAACGCAGCATCTTGGACGGCTGATGTATCTCATTCTAATGTAGGGTTCAAGGTTTCTCATAAAGCCATCTCAAATACAATTGGTGATTTTAGAGATTTTGAACTAACCATGACAACACCAAATGATAATTTTGAAGGAGCGGATATCAAAATGGTAATAGAGACCGCATCAATTAATACCGCTAATTCTTCCAGAGACGAACATCTTAGAAGTGAAGACTTCTTTGATGCAAAGCGTTTTCCACAAATCACATTTACAAGTAGTTCAGTGGTTTTGAATAAAGACAACACCTATGATGTAAAAGGCATATTAAGTATGCATGGCGTTAAAAAGGAGCTCATGCTTAGCATGACACATAACGGCTCAACAACTTCACGTAACGGAAGCGAATTGGCTGGGTTATATTTTTCAACTATATTTAAAAGGTCGGACTTTATGATAGGTGAAGAGATGCCTACATCAGTTGTTGCCGACGACATCTTATTAAACGCAGAAATAGAAATCATTAAAAAATAAAACATGAAAATTTTACTTATAACCACCGCATTATTGCTCTCAGTTTCATACCTAAACGCACAAGAAAAAAAGGAAGTTGATACTTATAAAATTGCATTTTTCAGTAAGGATGCTTCTGGTGTTTTTAAAGAAATGTCAGGAACTGTGGAGACATCCAAGCCAGGCGTACCAACTGCTTTTAACTTAGATATTGATGTTGCATCGATTAACACTGGGAATGGTGTTCAAAATAAACATGCTAAAAGCTCTGAATGGTTTGACGCTAAGAAATATGCTAAAATATCTTTCAGTTCCTCTGAGATTGTTAAAAATGAGGAAGGCCTTTTTGCAAAGGGAATACTTGATTTACACGGTGTGAGCAAAGAGGTGAGCTTACCTTTAGAAATTTCTTTGAAGGACGGTAAATACTTCTACAAAACTAAATTCAGTGTCAAAAGGTCAGCGTATAACTTAGGCCCTGAGAGTAAGGTCTCTCCTACGATAAAGATCATCGCAGCATTAACTTTAAAACAATAAGCACTGTGAAAAAAGGAATCATTCACCCTTTAGTTGCAGGGATTTTTGCTGCAATTGTAACCATTGGATATGGGATGGCCTATGAAAAAGCAACGGCTATTGAAGGGGATCAACTCGAATCATTAAGGGAGGCTATACCTATGTTGCACTTATTTATTGCACCAGTTGTGGGATGTCTAATCGCTTCATTAGGATTCGCTCTTTTGCATAAAATAGGACCAAAATGGGGTGCTTTTTTGTTCTATTTTCTCTTCGCTTCAGTTTCAATCCTAAGTTCTTTTGGTATTTTTTCTGTGTACAATTTGCATGAGGAGATACAATTTACAATTTATGGTTATGCGATGCCGATGCATTATTTCCCATTTTTGAGCTGGGTTGCTTTCCGACCGTTATTTCTTACAACAGGAAAATAAACGGTTTGAACCACAACGTTTTCGTATAGTTTACGTTATATACGTAGTATATAAACGTGAAACATCTCTTTTTCTCCATAGCATTTGTGCTTTTAATAGGCAATCTACAAGCACAGCTTGTTACAGGGACAGGTATGTCTCCGCTAGCGCTTGTTCAAAATGTCCTCTTAGGACCAGGGGTTACAGTTTCTAATATTATGTACAATGGATTTCCAGCAGCAATTGGGTCTTTTCAAGCAACAGGCACGAATCTGGGTATTGATGAAGGAATCCTTTTGACCACTGGGACAGTAGTGCCAAATGAAAATGGCCCTCAAGGACCAAACAATCAAGGAGGATCTGGTGTAGATAATGCTTATGGAGGATCTGGATTATTGTCAAACATATTAAATGGAGAACCGACGTTTAATGCAGCAATACTTGAATTTGATTTTGTTCCTTATTCAGATACGGTAGCATTTAACTATGTTTTTGGATCCGAAGAATATCCCGAATATGCACCACCTGAGAGTTCTACATACAATGATGTATTTGGTTTTTTTATATCCGGTCCTGGAATTTTAGGGTACCAAAATATAGCCCAGCTTCCGAATGGAAATGGTGTAGTATCGATAAATAATGTAAACCCAATAACGAATTCACAATATTACATTTATAATGGTTTAGGAAATAATGCGCCATGGAACAGTTCGGATCAATACATACAGTATGATGGATTTACGAAGGTTTTAAAAGCGGTGTCTGACGTTCAATGCGGGGAAACTTATCATTTGGTTATAGCTATTGCAGATGTAGGGGACGGTTCTTGGGACTCTGGAATCTTTCTCGAGGCGAACAGCTTAACATCTCCAACACCGGTTGAAATTAATTACACAGTTTCTAGTGAGCTTTTTGCAAATCCAAATTGGATTGCCGAAGGTTGTGTTACCGCGACAGTGACGCTTGAACGCGAAACAAATATAAATCAGTCACTTACTGTACCACTAATCATTTCAGGTTCTGCAACCAATGAGGTAGATTACACGGGTATTCCAAATTCTATAACATTTAATCCGGGGCAGACGCAAGTGTCATTTACGATTAGCGTTGTTCTAGATGGAATTGAAGAAGGACTTGAGAATATTCTTCTGGATTTCCCATTAGAGGATCCTTGTGGTAATATCACACCTGTATCTATTGAACTGTTTTTACAAGATATAGAAGAGGTTGACGTCCAAATCAATAATGCTGAAATTGGATGTCCAGGTGAAAACATTATTTTAACTACAAGCGTTACGGGTGGCTTGGCACCCTATGCGTATTTATGGAGCACAGGCGAAACAGGTAGCTCTATTAGTATTTCTCCAACGGAAACGGGGTCCTATTTTGTCGAAGTTGTGGACGATTGTTTAAATGTTGTTGCGTATGATACGGTAATCGTGAATGTTCCCGAATATGAGCCAATATCAATATTGACAAGCGATGACATTGTTGAGATTTGTCCCAATGTAAACCAGTCGATTTTTGTTGAAGCTTCTGGCGGAACGGGGAATTACGTCTATACTTGGACCAATTCGATTGGACAAGTTATTTCTTTTGCTGATTCGGCTATGATTTCGCCTATGACGTCTACTTATTTTGTGATTGAGGTCAATGATGAATGCGGTAGTTTTGCTACGGATACCATCTATTATGAAGTCACAAGCCCGCCATTAATATTATCTGTAAGCCCGTCAGTCGCCCTGTGCCCTGGCGATTCTACGCAGTTTCAAGTACAGGCGCAAGGTGGTTTTGGTGCCTATTCTTATTTTTGGCCGCATAGCCAAGAAACTACTCCTGAGATTTGGGTGCACCCTTTTTCAACAACCAATTATCAGGTTCAGGTCTCTGATGATTGTCAAACATTTTTCGTGACTGCTTCAATAGAAATAGTGGTAGTAAAACCAGACGCGAATTTCACTGTGATTAGTGAACCTCTTGTTGAAAATTTACCGATATCTTTTCAAAATTTGACGACAAACGGATTTTCGTATGAATGGTTTTTTGGAGATGGGGGCTATTCTACGGACACCCACCCAAATCATGTTTATGATGAACCAGGGACGTATCCGGTCACGCTTGTGGCTGAAGACAGCAAAGGATGTATTGACAGTGTAACTTTATATGTTGAAATATTCAATGAGTATTTTGTTTACGTACCCAATACTTTTATTCCTGATGGAGACCGGGTGAATGAAGTTTTTTCTGGAAGCTTTATCGGTGTTCAATCTGTTGAGATAGAAATCTTTAACCGTTGGGGTCAGCTCATTTTTTCTTCCTCAGATATTGACTTTGAATGGGATGGGACCTACAAAGGACACAAGGTTCAAAACGGAACCTATGTATGGAAGTTAAAGGTTTTACCGTTAAATAAGGTGGACAAAGAATTGTTTACAGGACACGTTAATATCTTAAAATAGTCCCCTTAGTCTTTTGAAATTATTTCGTAGAGCTCATTTAAATTGGGTGAAATAATAACTTCAATCCTTCTATTTTTAGCCTTATCTGAATCCGATACAGGATAAAATTCACCTCTACCAGCCGCCATGAGTTGTCTCGGTGTAACCGAGGAGTTGTTAAGTATAATTTCTACAACACTTGTTGCTCTCAATACGGAGAGCTCCCAATTATTCCTTGGGGCCGTTGCTCTCGTGAGCTTATCACTATCGGTGTGTCCTTCGACAATGATTTCGAGATCTTTCTCATTTTCTAAAACACGACCAAGCTCAATAAGTGCTTTGGTCCCCTCTTCCTCAACAGCCGTGCTTCCGGATCTGAACAATAATTTGGCCTCCAAGCTCACATAGATTCTTCCATTTTTTTGTTCTACTGTTAACCCTTGTCCTTCGAAACCTTTTAGCGCTCGAGCAACACGTTCTTTAAGCTTTCGAATCCCGTCTTCTTTTTTTCTGAGCAACTCTTCAAGCTCATTTACGCGTTTTTCACGTTCTGAGAGTAAGCGCTCTTTTTCTTTTAATTCGAGATCTAAAGCCAATAATGCATCTTCTTTTTCTTGAAGCGAAAGGTTCTTTATTTTTAATTCCGCTTGAAGTGTAGCTGTTTCTTTGGCGCTAAGGTTCTTGAGATTATTAAATGAGTTTTCAAGTTCATTTGTCTGTGCTTGGAGGACGCCATAATTTCTACTCATCAAGCGCATTAATTCCCCCATTTCTGCAGTATCTTTTCTCAGACCGATGAGTTCTTTATTGGCCAAATCAAATTTAAGCTCGAGTTCTTTAGCCAAACTTTCATAATCAAGGCTCATTTTTTTATACTTTGCCAAGGCTTCTGCACAAGTCTTTTCACGCTCAAGTAATTCGTTATATTTTTTTGAAGGAACACAGGCACTTAGAAATAAAGCGATAAGTGCAAAGGATAATATAGATTGTCTCATGAAAAAGGGTTTCAACAAAGATGTATTATTCTTTATCTCTAAAGTAACAGTCGTGTGATATTTTTGAACATGCAATCCTTCATAAAGTATTCTGCAATGATAGTTCTATTTAAATCTTTATAGATTCCCTACCTTTGCGGTCAATCTTATGATTATGGCACAGAAAAAAATCACCATACCAGTAAAGAAAGCAATTACGGATTTAGCTTCTGGAGACGATAAAAAAATGGCAAAGGCAATACAAACCATTTCATCATCTGGCAATATTCTTGTTTTGGGGGAGCTTATAGCTTTATTAAGTCAAACTAAAAATGCATTGGTAAAGAAAAAATTAATTGCACTATTATCTGATATTCGCGATACAGACGCGAAACAGGTCTTTATTGATGCTTTGAATGACGACGACTTCAATAATGTGAAAACGGATCTTGTGAATGTGGTTTGGAACAGTAAGTTAGACTTTAGCGAGTATATTGCCGAGTTTGTAGCACTCTCTATGCAAGGGGATCTCATGCTTGCTATTGAATGCTTGACTGTTGTGGAAAATTTAGCTGGACCTTTTGAGGAGCACCATCTTTTAGAAGCACAATTATATATCAAAGAATATTTTTCCAATCTCAAAAGAGAGCGAGAACAAAAGGATGAAATTATTGCTGAAGTTGCCTTTTTTATTAAGGAGCAAAATGACGGAATTGATGCAGACCTTTTATTAGATTAACTAAAGTCAAATTTTATACATTTGTTAAAAGACCAAGAATTATGATGCAATCAATGACTGGGTTTGGTAAAAGCAATAGTGTTTTTTCATCGCGAAAAGCTTCTATTGAAATTCGAACTTTGAATAGTAAGGGCCTTGACTTATCTGTGAAAATCCCAGCTATTTATAAAGAAGTTGAACCGCAAATAAGAAAGTTAATCGGAAAGGTTTTAAATCGAGGGAAAATAGAATTTTCAATTCATATTGAAAGCGAAAAAGCCGGAGAACAGAACCTTATAAATAAAGATTTGGCAAGCACTTTATACACAGAATTGAAGGCTTTAAATCAATCCTGGGGTGAAGAGGAGAGCGACTATCTCTCCATGATTTTGAGAATGCCGGATGTTATTAATACGGAAGGTGATGCCCCTGATGAAGTTGAACTCTCTAAGGTGGTTGCACTTGCTGAAGAGGCATGTCAACAGGTTCGTGAATTTAGAGAAAAAGAAGGTGAAGACTTGCGTGCCGAGTTTGAGAAGCGTATTGAAGAAATCTCTTCTTTGCTTATAGAAATTGAACCCTTTGAGGCTGAAAGACTTGAATCAACAAAGCAACGGTTACAAAAAGGCCTTGCCGACTTTCCAACAGATAAGATGGATAGCAATCGATTTGAACAAGAGCTCATATACTACATTGAAAAACTTGATATAGCAGAAGAAAAAATGCGCCTTTCAAACCACATAAAATATTTTTTGGATACGATTCCTTTATATCAATCTGGAAAAAAACTCGGTTTTATAGCGCAAGAAATGGGAAGAGAAATTAATACGATAGGGAGCAAATGTAATCATGCAGAAATGCAAAAAAGGGTAGTTCAAATGAAGGATAGCCTAGAAAAAATTAAAGAACAAATTTTAAATACGCTCTAGTGACTGCTGATGAATTGAATCAAGGTAAGGTTATTGTTTTTTCAGCACCTTCCGGTGCTGGTAAGACGACTATAGTGAAAGCACTTCTAGCGAGTCAAGATCGTTTGAGTTTTTCGATTTCTGCTTGTAGTCGCGACCCAAGAAGGGAAGAGGTTGATGGAAAAGACTACCATTTCATAGGTGTTTCCGAATTTAAATCGAAAATTGAGCGTAATGCATTTGTAGAATGGGAGGAGGTCTATAAAGATCATTTTTATGGCACTCTGAATTCTGAATTACATAGAATATGGAAGGATCGGAAAACAGTAGTTTTTGATGTTGATGTTGTAGGTGGGATTAATTTAAAAAAGAAATTTGGTGCTAAGGCATTATCTATATTTGTTATGCCTCCGAGTGAGCAAGTGCTGGAACAACGATTAAGAGGCAGAAATACGGATTCCGAGGATCGAATTAAACAAAGATTAGCCAAAGCAAAACAAGAAATAGAGCTGTCCGAGGCTTTTGATATTATTATCGAAAATGATATTTTGGAACAAGCAATCCAGTCTGCAGCAAAGGCTGTAAATGAATTTTTAGAGCCATGAATGTAGGTTTATATTTTGGTACTTTCAACCCAATCCATGTAGGCCACCTAATTATTGCCAATTACATTGCAGAGTACACGGAACTCGATGAGGTATGGATGGTTGTTACCCCTCAAAATCCTTTGAAGCAAAAAAAATCACTTTTAGCGGATTTTCATAGACTAGCAATGGTGAAAGAAGCAATTGATGACAATCGAAAGCTCAAAGCTAGCGACATAGAATTCAAGTTAAAGAAGCCCAACTATACCGTGAATACGTTAACACATCTTATTGAAAAGTACCCGTCAAATAATTTTTCGCTCATTATGGGGGAAGATAATTTAAGAGGATTCCATAAGTGGTTCAATCATGAACAAATAATAGAAAAGCATAAAATATTTGTATATCCCCGCTTATTAACCATTCAAGAGTCATTAGCATCAGAAGGATCAACTGTTAAGCATCGTTTTTCAGAGCATCCAAATGTCACTTTCTGTAAAGACGCTCCCGTAATGAAGGTATCATCTTCCTTTATTAGAACGGCAATAAAGGAGAGAAAAGAGGTCCGATATTTACTTTCGGAGCCTGTGTTTAACTATGTCGAGGAAATGAAGTTTTATCAATAAAAAAAGGAGGCCTATAGCCTCCTTAATTTACTTTAGGTCCAATAAATTTACTGCTTAATAAATTTGATTGTTTCAATACCATTAGCGTGAGCCACTTTTACAAAGTAGACACCATTTTGAAGTGCGGTTAAATCAAAGTCTGCAGCATTTACATTAAGTAAGGCTTTTTCTGCAACCACTTTCCCTTCAATATTCATAATCGCAATTTTACTTGCTTCATAAGCGGACAAACCGTTAACAGAAATTGTTTCTGATGCAGGGTTAGGTATAACTGTTAATGGTTGTATTACCTCTTCAATTGTTCCAGCTGAACCTACAATGATTTCGTAGCCATCAAAGCTCAATGCTTGTGTTACTGGAGTTGGAGGAAGCCCTGGGAATAGGACAACTAAAATAACACCTTCAACAGTAATTGTAACAGGATATTCTCCTGTTTCTGCGGTTGTTCCAAA
>Ga0228634_1001740_pt1 | contig 11971 bp, 12 predicted proteins | sample 42DmetaG_FD_190063 | JGI IMG/M metagenome (GOLD analysis project Ga0228634, IMG submission 190063) | Seawater microbial communities from Monterey Bay, California, United States - 42D | ecosystem: Environmental > Aquatic > Marine > Coastal | place: USA: California | collected 2016-09-27
GAGTAAGGCTGCAAAAAAAGCAACATATCAGCAAAAAAACAGTGATACTGAAGCTCAGTTCGAAATGCTTAAAAAACTTGAATTACCACAAGATTGGCATTACGAACTGAAGAATTATGCCGAAAGTAAAGGTGTGAGATTTTTATCTACTGGTTTTGATCACGAAAGTTTAGATTTTTTGAATACGCTAAATCCTTTGTTTTTTAAAATTCCTTCTGGGGAAATTTCAAACAAACCATACCTTGAACATGTAGCCTCCTTTGGTAAACCGATTGTATTGTCAACTGGCATGAGCAATTTGAAAGAAATCGAAGCGGCTATTTATGTACTTACAAATAATGGGGTGTTGAAAAATAAAATTTCAGTCCTACATTGCAATACGGAATACCCCACTCCATTTATTGATGTAAATCTAAAAGCAATGCTTACCATTAAAAAGCATTTTGGCCTTGAAATTGGTTATTCTGACCACACTTTAGGCATAGAAGTGGCTATAGCAGCAGTTGCCATGGGTGCAAAAGTTATTGAAAAGCACTTCACAATTTCAAGAGCTATGGAAGGACCAGATCACTCGGCTTCATTGGAACCATACGAGCTAAAACAGATGGTTAAAAGTATTCGAAATATAGAATTGGCACTTTCAGGAAATGGAAAAAAAGAACCTTCAGCTTCAGAATTGAAGAATAAAATAGCTGCAAGAAAAAGTATTCACATTAATACCAATTTGAACGCCGATGATACATTAGATAGGAAACATATCGACATTAAGCGTCCAGGTGATGGTATAAATCCCATGCATATTAATGACGTGGTTGGGAAAAAATTAAAAGTAAATTTGACTGCAGATTCAAAACTCAAATGGGAGGATTTAGAATGAAGATCGGTATTTTAACAAGTTCTAGAGCTGATTATGGAATCTACCTTCCTCTCCTAAAAAAATTGAAGGAGGATAGTGATATTGATTTATCTATTATCGCTTTTGGAACACATCTAAAAACCAATTTTGGTTCAACAATTAAACAAATAGAAAAAGATGGTTTTCTTGTAGACCATAGAATTGATAATTTGAAATTTGGTGATTCACCAAAAGACATCGCCTTAAACTATGCCTTCACTGCCAATTTGTTTGCAGAATTATGGGGAAAAGTTGACTATGATTTTGTGCTATGCTTAGGGGACAGGTTTGAGATGGCAGCAGCTGTTACCGCTGGGATTCCATTCGGAATTAAATTTGCTCATATTCATGCCGGCGAAACAAGTAAAGGAGCAATAGATAATATCTACAGAGACCAAATATCACTGGCGTCATCGCTACATTTTGTTGCAATTAAAGCCTTCGTGACTCGAATAAAAAATCTTATAAATAAGACAAATACCGCATTTTACTGCGGTGCCATTGGTTTAGAGAATATCAATAACCTTGATTTATTAACATGTGAAGCATTTCTCAATAAATGGCACATTAACTTAAATGAACCAACAATACTTGTTACTGTTCATCCTGAGACTATTGAACATGAATATAATCTGAAGCATGCTGAAGTTCTTTATTCATCTTTAAACAAAATCCTTGAAAGGAATCAGGTTCTTGTAACGATGCCGAATGCAGACACCTTCGGTTCGGTATACAGGGAAATGTTTAAACGTCTTAAAAATTCAAATTCACAATCATTATTTCTGGTCGAAAACCTAGGTACGCAATCCTATTTTACAGCAATGAAATTCTGTAAACTACTAATTGGAAATACATCTAGTGGTATTATTGAAGCCGCATCTTTTGGGAAATATGTTGTTAATCTTGGAAATAGACAAGAAGGCAGAACATACGGAGAGAATGTCATACACGTTCCATTTGAACATAATTCAATCATTTCTGCGGCGCTTAAATATGAAAACGCAACTTATAATGGTGCGAACGTATATGAGATGGATAATGGAAGCACCCTCATAATCGAAACATTAAAAAATAAAATGAATGGACTATCATAAGCATATCATTCTAGAAAATGAACCCTTGAATAAGGCCCTAATAATGCTAGATGAACTGGCAGTAGATGCAATTTTATTTACAATAAATGATTTGGGGAAATTAACTGGTTCATTAACAGATGGTGATGTTCGAAGAGGATTAATGAATGGGGCTAAAATTCATAGCTCGGTTGATTTAGTAAGTTTTAAAACTCCAAAATATCTCGAAGAAAATCAAATAGAAATCACACAACTTATAGCATTAAGAGAAGGTGATTTCAATATAATCCCAATAATCAATAGTGATAAGGTCATCGTTGACGTCATAAATTTCCGTAAACGTAAATCGATACTTCCTATTGATGTAGTAATTATGGCGGGAGGAAAAGGAATGCGACTTCGTCCTCTTACAGAGCGCCTGCCAAAGCCATTATTAAAAGTGGGAGACAAATCAATTTTAGAGCACAACCTTAATCGATTCGATTCTTTTGGAGTTAAAAGTATTAACATAACAACAAATTATCTGTCACATAAAATTGAAGAATATATTTCAGAGAATACATCAAAATTCCGAACCAAAATTGGAACCGTAAAAGAAGATCAATTTTTAGGAACTATTGGAGCAGTTAAACTTGTTAAAGCATTAAGTCAAGAATATATACTTGTTTCAAACTCAGATTTATTAACTGATGTCAACTATGAGGACTTTTTCATTGATTTCATCAAAAGTGATGCAGATATGAGTGTATTAAGTATTCCATATCACGTTGATATTCCTTATGCAATTATGGATATAGAAAATGATTTCTTAAAAAGCTTTCATGAGAAACCCAAGTACACCTATTTTTCAAACGGTGGCATTTACTTATTGAAAAAAGAATTGTTGAACCTAATACCATTAAATGAAGTGTACTCTGCAACAGACTTAATGAATGCGGTCATTTTAAAGAATAAAAAAATAAAAACCTTTGCGCACAATGGATATTGGTTGGATATCGGTCAGCATGAGGACTATAAAAAAGCCCAGCATGATGTAAAAACCTTAAAACTTTAATGAATACTTTAGACGATATATTGGTTGTGATTCCGGCAAGGGGTGGTTCTAAGGGTATCCCTATGAAAAACATCAAACCACTTAACGGAAAACCGCTAATAAAATATAGTATAGAATTTGCTCTGAAACATTTTAAAAAAGAACAAATTGTTGTCTCGACTGATCATAAAGATATTCAAAGGGTAGCGCAATCATGTGGTATACCCACTCCAACACTGAGGCCAAATTATTTGGCACAAGACGATAGCTCAACACACGATGTTTTATTGGATATCATAAAGCAAAAAAAAGCCGAAGGTTTTAACTTTAAACGAATCTTACTTCTCCAACCTACCTCTCCATTTAGGACAAGTAAGCATCTTTTGAAAATTCTAGAAATGGACATGCCAAATATCGATATGATTGCAAGCGTTAAAGAGGCTAAATCAACTCCTTTGATTTTTGGTGTTGTATTATTTTATTTAGCTGATTTACAGAATATGGGTACTAGAATTGCAAGTGCAATGATATTTTTTGTAATCTACATTGTATTTGCGGCGTTAATAAAAAACCAAGGTTTTATCTACATTCAAAATACAATTAAAGAAATGAAGATTTCACTTAACAAAAACGTGTCCATCGAATGATTCCTGTTACAAAAACCTATCTTCCATCAATTGAAAGCTACCAAAATAGAGTTAGGTCAATTTGGAATACGGGTATTCTCACCAATAGAGGTGGATTTGTTAAGGAGCTCGAAGGGAAACTGAAAAATGAATTCTCACTAAACCATTTACTTTGCACAAATAATGGTACAATTCCCATTCAAATTGCACTGAAATTATATGGGAAAGGGGGCGAAATCATTACAACTCCATTTAGTTATGTTGCCACAACTGCAGCCATTCAATGGGAAGGATGCACTCCGGTTTATGTAGATATTGAAAAGGACCACTGGACCATTGACCCTGAGAAAATAGAGGAGGCCATAACACCAAAAACAACATGTATTCTGGCTACTCACGTTTTTGGTAACCCGTGTGATATTGAGCATATTCAAACTATTGCAAAGAAGTTTAACCTTAAAGTAATCTATGACGCTGCACATTGCTTCGGTGTTACCTATAAGGAACGAAGTATTTTCAGTTACGGAGATATAAGTACTTGCAGCTTTCACGCTACAAAAATATTTCACACCGCGGAGGGTGGTGCATTAATTTGCAATCAGCCTCAGGATTACGAGAAAATTTTTGGGCTTCACAATTTTGGGCATAAAGGGAAATTGGACTTTAGTGGACTTGGTATCAATGCTAAGATGAGCGAATTGTCAGCTGCCATGGGTTTATCTGTCTATGAAGACATGGACTTGATTTATAATAAACGGCATACACTTGCAGACAAGTATAAAACGCACCTAACGAGTGAATTTTGCACCAGCTTTAAATTAAGAGCAAATACTTCTATTAATAATAGCTATTACCCAGTGGTATTTAAGGATATTAAAACAAGAGCAAATGTGGAGGAAGCATTAAATAAAAACGACATTATACCGCGCAGGTACTTCTACCCTTCCTTAAATAAGTTACCATATGTGAACCAACAGAAGATGCCAATCGCAGAATCATTAGCTGAACGAATTCTTTGTTTACCCTTATATCATTCATTGACTGATAAAGAACAAATGCAAGTAATCAAAATAATTAAAGAGACTTTGTCATAGATGAAACTGGCCATAATGCAACCATATTTATTTCCATATATTGGCTATTTTCAGTTAATTCATGCGGCTGATCTCTTTGTATTATATGACGATGTTAATTTCAGAAAACAGAGCTGGATAAATAGAAATAAAATTTTGTTAAACGGAAAAGACTATACTTTTACAATTCCTTGTCGAGGCGTTAGCTCTAACAAATTGATTAATGCGGTCATTTTAAAGAATAAAAAAATAAAAACCTTTGCGCACAATGGATATTGGTTGGATATCGGTCAGCATGAGGACTATAAAAAAGCCCAGCATGATGTAAAAACCTTAAAACTTTAATGAATACTTTAGACGATATATTGGTTGTGATTCCGGCAAGGGGTGGTTCTAAGGGTATCCCTATGAAAAACATCAAACCACTTAACGGAAAACCGCTAATAAAATATAGTATAGAATTTGCTCTGAAACATTTTAAAAAAGAACAAATTGTTGTCTCGACTGATCATAAAGATATTCAAAGGGTAGCGCAATCATGTGGTATACCCACTCCAACACTGAGGCCAAATTATTTGGCACAAGACGATAGCTCAACACACGATGTTTTATTGGATATCATAAAGCAAAAAAAAGCCGAAGGTTTTAACTTTAAACGAATCTTACTTCTCCAACCTACCTCTCCATTTAGGACAAGTAAGCATCTTTTGAAAATTCTAGAAATGGACATGCCAAATATCGATATGATTGCAAGCGTTAAAGAGGCTAAATCAAATCCTTATTTTAATCTTTTTGAAGAAGATGATTTAGGTTTCTTGGCACTGAGCAAGAAAAGCGACGTTTCCGGTAGACAATTCGCACCTAAAGTTTTTGAATACAATGGCTCAATTTATTTAATAAAAATAGCGCGTCTTGAAAAAACAAAGATTAGCGAATTTGACCGTGTAAAAAAATACATCATGACATCTATTGAATCATTAGATCTGGATACTCATTTAGATTGGGACTTCGCTGAATTCATGCTCAAAGAAAACAAGATTGAACTCGATTAAGAAAAAAACAATTAAAGCTTTTTCTTGGGACTTCATTGGGAGGTTGTTTAGTCAAAGTAGTACATTCATCGTATCTATTTTTTTAGCCAGATTACTAAACCCTGAAGATTTTGGATTGATTGCTATGGCTATGGCATTCATTCACATTGGTGGTGTTTTTATCGATGTAGGTTTTTCTGCTGCATTGATTCAAAACAAAGAAAACAGTGACTTAACCTACAACACCGTATTCATTTTTAATATAATAGCAGGTGCATTCTTGACATGTATTGTCTACTTTTCAAGTGATTATATCGGTGTGTTTTATAACGATGAACAAGTTGCTGTTTTGGTGAAATGGTTGTCCTTATTCTTTATTTTCAATTCATTTAATCGAGTACAGAACACTATTTTATCCAGAAAATTGAACTTTAAAGCACTTACCATTCGTATGTTTATTGCCTCAACATTAGGCGGTGTTATTGGAGTTGCAGCTGCTTACAATGATTATGGAGTTTTTAGCCTTGTTATTCAAATTCTAACAACAGCTGTTTTAAGCACTATATTACTTTGGAGTACTTCAAAATGGAAACCTAAACTGCAATTTTCTTTTCAAGAAATGAAAAAACTATTTGGTTTTAGCGTCTTTGCATTTTTAGAAAGAATCATGAATAATATCTTTCTCAGGCTTGATGTTCTATTATTAGCAAAAATATTCAATCCGATTGCTGTTGGTTTTTACACAAGAGCAGCAACACTTCAGGATCAAGCAACGAAATACTCCTCATCAAGTATTATAAGAGTGCTGTTTCCGGTTTTGTCAAAGTATCAAGACAACCCTATTGAATTCCGACGGATTTACTTAAAAATGTTTGAAATCATTTCATTTTTGAGCTTTGGTTTAACCGGTTTACTTTTTATTTTAGGAAGTGATATTATCATATCACTTTTTGGAGAAAAATGGGCGCCATCAATACCGATTTTTCAGATATTAATTCTTGCTAGCGCAACAATACCTTTAAATTCTCTGATGTGGAATGCAATCATGAGTCAAGGTAAGTCTAAAGAAAATTTTTACCTTGGGTTATTGAAAAAGACAATAAGTCTTGTGCCGTTTATAATTGCATTAAAGTATGATCTTATTTACTTTACGCTGTCTTGGGTGATTGCAAAGTATGTGACTACTTTTTTAAACATTCTAGTGATAATGAAAATTACTCAAATATCAATTCGTCATCAAATACTGGGCCTTTTTAGGACTTGCATTCCGCTTGTCCTTTGCATCATGTTATTTCAAATTGCACACCTACAAAACATAGGAACTCGAATTGCTGGAGCGCTCATCTTCCTGACCGTCTACATAACCTATAACGCTTTAATTAACAACCAAGGATTTAAATATATTCATAAAACAATTAAAGAAATTAAAATATCTTTGACTGAAAAAATTTCAACGGAATGATTCCAAACACAAAAACATATTTACCATCTCTCGCTAATTACCAAAAGTATATTACTTCTATCTGAAAATCTGGAATAAACTAATAGAGCTATGAAGAGAAAAAATGTAATAAATAAATATAAAATCGTGATTTAAATTATGCTTGATAGTTATTTTTTTATTCCTGGAGATAAAATAAAATTTCTGAAGAAAATAGAAGATTTACAGTCCGATTTCTATGTTTTAGATCTAGAAGATTCGGTTTCTAAAAAAAATAAACAATCGGCCTTTAACAATCTTATTCAGATAAAAGTAAATGATACCACCTATGTCAGAATCCCTTTCCTAGATGGAAGCTATACTTTAAATCAAAGGAAGGAGCTAATCAATCATTTCGAAGGTAGAGTTGTTGTTCCTAAAATTAGGAACGAACATGATTTTACTGAAATAATAGAGCAACACAACACAAAATTCAGCTTAAAATCTATTGTTTTAGTAGAAACTCCAAACTGTTTTATTCATCTCAAAGATATTCTTTCAAAGCATTATAAAAATATTGAAGGGATTGGATTCGGGAGCCATGATTTTTGCAGTATTATGGGAACAAAACATGAGTTAAAAAACCTTATTCATCATAAAAAGGATTTGATTTTATTGGCAAAGGCCTTTGGGAAATCATTTATAGATTCTGTAGATTTAAATTTAAAAGACTTTTCTAATTTTCACAATGAATGCTTATTTGCCTTTGAAAATGGTGCAAACGGAAAATTTCTCATTCACCCACTTCAATTGAAAGAAATTAAAAAGGTTGAATATTTATCGGAAAAAGAGAAACAAAAAATTATGAGGGTATACCATCAAATTAAATCTTTAAACTTTGATGAAATTGATATTATTGAAATAGACGATGAGATATATGAAATGCCGCATATCATAGAAATAATGAATCTTTATAATAGATTAACAAAATAATTTAAACACCATGGAAGCGAACCAAATGGGAAATTACTTTGAAGACTTTACAGTTGGAGAAGAAATTGTTCATGAACAGTCTAAAACAATTTTTGAATCCGATAATAATTTATTTTCCTTACTTACCATGAACCATCATCCCGTTCATACTAATGTTGACTATTGTAAAAATAATCAGCATGGTGAAATATTAGTTCCCGGAACGCTTGTTTTTTGTCTAGCAGTTCACCTCACTATATTCGACATTAGTGGGAAAGCAATTGCCAATTTAGAGTATGAAAACATTGAACATTTACAACCCACATTCATAAATGACACTATTTATAGCAAAACAAAAATTTTGGGTAAAACAGCATCGCGATCTAAGAATGATAGAGGCGTCGTATATGTTGAAACTGTCGGATATAATCAAAATGATATAGATGTAATACGATTTCGAAGAAAAATATTAATAAAAAAGAAAAATTAATGAATAAGAATTTATTCCTATTGCGCAGCTTGCTGTTTGTCCCTGGACACAATGAGAAATTAATTGATTCAGCGGCAAAGAGTATTGCAGATGCCTTACTCTTTGATTTAGAAGATAGCGTTCAACCACCTTCAAATAAAGCCCTGGCAAGAAAGTTAATTGTTCAAAAGTTAGAAAATAAGAAATTTAAGCGGTTCAATAAATTTGTACGACTCAACGATATTCAAACGGAGTATTTTCTTCAAGATGTCCTAGAACTGACAAGGACGTGTATTGATGGATTCTTACTTTCTAAAACAAATACAAAAGAAGATATTATTTATCTAGACAATCTCCTAGGCTCTATTGAAAGAGAAAGAGGTATGCCAAGTAATACATTTTGTATTATTCCTATTTTAGAGTCAGCACAATCAATCGTAAACATTAATGAAATTGCAAAAAGTTCAACACGAATTATTGCCTTAGGTTTTGGATCAGAGGATTTTGTTTCTGATATTAAGGGCGTCAGAGACTTTAATACAAATATTAGTATTGATTATCCTAGAAAAATGGTTCCAATCGTCGCTAGGGCAAATAACTTAGAAGCTATAGATGCTGCCTACATTAAGGTACATGATTTAGAAGGACTTGAAAGTCACTTGAGCACTGGCAAAGTCCTAGGATATAGTGGCATGTGGGTGCTTCATCCGAAACAAAACGAAATGGTAAATACTATCTATTCTCCTACCAAACAAGAACTTGACGACTCCAAAGAGTTTCTAAGGCTTTACAACAAGGCTAATAAATTAAATAAAGGAGTTGCTATAATTGAGGGGAAGTTTGTTGGCCCTCCTCTCGTTACTAAATCTAATGACATTATTGCGCGATCAGAGATGATCCAAGAAAAGGAAAATTTAAAACATACCAAAGAGTGGAAAAAGTTATAATCATAGGAGATAAAAGTACTGCGATACTAATCTCTGATTACCTATACGATGCAAACAAAAGATTTGGTTACGCTATTGAAGTACTGGGTTTTGCATCTGATCGCATAAAAAAAGGTGCTACTTTAAATGGATTCCCTATTATTTCAAAATCTGAAAATGTGTTTGACAAATTTAAAGGCGATCAAAATATTAAGTTTGTTTATCAGATGTATGACATCAAGGATATGCCTGCTGCAATTCTGAAAAAAAATATTTTAGGTATACCAAATGATCGATATCTAACATTTATTCACCCTAGCTGTTTTTTGGCCAAAAGTGCCTCTGTCGGACATGGAACAATCATTTTGGCAAATACCGTAATTAACTCAAACGCAAAAATAGGTGATTTTAATTCGATCATGACAGGGGTTACTATTGGGCATGATGCAAAAATTGGCGATTATAATCTCATTGCAACACAAGCTGTCATTGCGAATATAGTCATGGGTGATAGAAATTTCGTTGGTATTAGTGCTACTACAAATAATAAAATTAACATAGGAGATGATTGTATGATAGGAATGGCATCGAATGTAATCAAAGATATCGCATCAGGAGTTAAATGTATCGGCAATCCTGCTAAGGAAGTCAAGTCACCGAAGCAACTTAAATAAAATCACAAACTCACGTAACGTAAATTGAAAAAGCCATTAGTCAGTATTTGTTGTTGCACCTTTAATCATGAAGATTATATTTCAGAATGTATTGAAGGTTTTTTGATGCAGCAAACAAGTTTTGAAATTGAAATTCTAATTCATGATGATGCCTCTACGGATCGTACCGCAGATATAATTAGGACCTACGAAAAGAAAGATAAACGAATCAAGACTATCTATCAATCCGAAAATCAATACTCTAAAGGAATTAGACCCATTAGCCTATTCAATTTCAATAGAGCAAAAGGAAAATACATCACAATTTGTGAGGGAGATGATTATTGGACAGATCCCAAAAAGCTACAAAAGCAAGTTGATGTTTTTAATCAAGATCAATCTGTAGCATGTGTGGTTACCGATTTCACTAAGAAAAATCAAGAAAAGAATACCTTTCAAAATGCCTTTATATCAAATCAGTTCAAAAACATAAAAGAAGGATATATAGATACAAATAAAATTTTCTCTACATCCCTAAAAAAAACACGTACCACAACTTCAATGATAGAAAAAACCTGGATTGATAAAATTGTAAATGGACAATATATGAAAAATATGCCGGGTGATACCCAGATTTTTGGGCACCTTTTTTTACATGCTAAAATTTACTTTCTAAAGTCAGACACTGGCGTTTATAGAGTATTACCAGAGTCTGCAAGTCACACTAAATCTTTTATTAAAAAACAACTTTATCTTAAAAGTTATATTGATTACATGGGATATCTTCTTTCTAATTATAAATTGAGCTATAGAGATCATAGGTATTTTGAAAAAACCAAATTATTATATATTATCAGACAAAAAGCTCATGAGAAAAACAGATTTAAGGTTATACTGCTGAGTACTAAATTGATTCTATTAGGTCACATATCAAGATTAATTATTCCACAAATTAAATTGGCCTTTAAAAAAAATGAAGGCTAGTTATTTTTTCATAAGAACCCCTATTCACTACTACAATGCTTTGGAGGCAAAACAACATTTATGTAAAAATGAAAAACATATTCTCTTGGTTTTATCGGACTATCCTCCAACAATTCAACAATTGGCAGGTATAATTGACGCAGGCCATTGGTCAACAATTTATATGCCCTGGAAATCTCAAAGTCCATACACAAAATTCAAAACTTTAAATCGAGTTTTTAACATCACGCGCCCCATATTGCTATGGAAAATATTAAAAATAATAAGTAACTCAGATCAAATTTTTTGGGGGAATTATAACTCAATTTGGCTGCGCTACTTTTTAGCACAAAAAAAAAATAACGTTATCATACTTGATGATGGTTTCGCAGCGCTATCTATCTCTAAATACATACATAAGAATAAACTTCTCTTTAACAAATCAACTGGATTCTCTGGGTTAACGGAACGTTTATTTGTTACAACCTCGAGTCACATTGAATTAAGTAGACTTACTTTTTTTACTTCATTTAAAAACATATCACCGTTAATTGATGAACGCGCCACTTACACGAACTATCCTTTCTTAAAAAGTCAAAGTCGGACAGATGGTCCAAATCAAAAAACAATGTATTTTATTGGACAACCGCTGATTTTACTATCGATTCTAGATAAAGAAACTTATGTACGAAACATAAATTCAATATTTGAATATTACGAGAAAAAGGGTATGAAATGCTTTTATGTTCCACATCGTTCCGCAATCCATAATTACATTCCTAAAAACTGGAACACGTTATATTTTAATTTACCATTGGAGGGTTTGGTTTTTCATGA
>Ga0228634_1001743_pt1 | contig 11959 bp, 5 predicted proteins | sample 42DmetaG_FD_190063 | JGI IMG/M metagenome (GOLD analysis project Ga0228634, IMG submission 190063) | Seawater microbial communities from Monterey Bay, California, United States - 42D | ecosystem: Environmental > Aquatic > Marine > Coastal | place: USA: California | collected 2016-09-27
TATCAGCTTCAACGGCAGCAAATACGAATGTAAGTTGTAACGGTGGAAGTGATGGCTCTGCCACAGCAAGTGGAACAGGAGGCACAACCCCATATAGCTATCTGTGGAGTAATGCAGCAACAACTGCAAGTATTACAGGGTTAACGGCAGGGACTTACACTGTAACGGTAACTGATGCAAATAGCTGTACGGGCGCATCAAGCGTAACCATCACACAACCTATAGTGTTATCAGCTTCAACGGCAGCAAATACGAATGTAAGTTGTAACGGTGGAAGTGATGGCTCTGCCACAGCAAGTGGAACAGGAGGCACAACCCCATATAGCTATCTGTGGAGTAATGCAGCAACAACTGCTAGTATCACAGGTGTAGCTGCAGGAACGTATACAGTAACGGTATCAGACGCTAACTCTTGTACGACTACTTCAAGCGTAACGATAACCGAACCTACGTTATTAGTATCTTCAATACAAGTTAATCAGAATGTAACCATATTTGGAACAAATGATGGAAGCGTACAAGCTAGTGGTTCAGGTGGCACTTTGCCATATACCTATTTATGGAATACCACAGCTAGAACAGCAACTATTAACAATTTATTTTCAGGTGTATATACAGTAACGATTACTGATGGCAATAACTGTACCTCGAGCAAACAAGTAACCGTATTTGAGCCGGGCTCCATACGAGCAAGTATGCGATTAGACTCTAACGTTACATGTAGCGGAGGGATTAACGGAGGAGTGGGGGTGTCGGTTACAGGAGGAGTAAAGCCATATTCATTTTTATGGTCAAATAGTCTGACAGACTCTACTATAACGGGATTGTCGGCTGGAACGTATACTGTAACGGTAAGAGATGCAAATGGAGGAATAGCAGTAAATGACACAACCGTAACAGAGCCCGCACAACTATTTGCAACGTCCAATGTAATCAACAATGCAAGTTGCGCAGGAGTAAATGACGGAGCGGCTCAAGTTTCTGTTACAGGAGGTACATTACCATATAGTTTTATTTGGAGTAATACGGCAACAGCAACTGCAATAAACAATGTACTTGCAGGAGTTTACAGTGTTACCATTACAGATTCTAATAGTTGTATGGCAATAGTTACAGTAAATGTGTTGAACAACGACACAGTAGCACCTGCTATATTAACTCAACCGATAACCGTTTACTTAGATGCAAGCGGTCAAGCTACGATTACTGCGAGTGATTTAGATAATGGGACAGCAGATAATTGTCAGTTAGCAGGAATCGCTATTGATAGTAGTAGTTTCGATTGTAATGAAGTAGGATTAAATACCGTAAACTTTAAAGCAGTTGATGCAAGTGGCAATCGAGACAGTGTGAACGTAACAGTAACGGTAATTGATAGTATTAAGCCAATTATCGCAACTCAACCGATAACTGTTTACTTAGATGCAAGCGGTCAAGCTACGATTACTGCGAGTGATTTAGATAATGGGACATCTGATAATTGTCAAGTAGCAAGCATTGCTATTGACAGCAGTAATTTTGATTGTTCAGAAGTAGGAGCCAATACATTGGTATTTAGTGCAATTGATGTGAACAATAATACATCAACATCGAATGTAACAGTAACTGTAATTGATAGCATTAAGCCAGTCGTTGCCACGCAACCACTAACCGTTTACTTAGATGCAAGCGGTCAAGCTACGATTACTGCGAGTGATTTAGATAATGGAACAGCAGATAATTGTCAGTTAGCAGGAATCGTAATTGATAGTAGCAATTTCGACTGCAGCGAAGTAGGCTTAAATACCGTAAACTTCAAAGCAATAGATGCAAGCGGAAACCGAGACAGTGTGAACGTAACAGTAACGGTAATTGATAGTATTAAGCCAATTATCGCAACTCAACCGATAACTGTTTACTTAGATGCAAGCGGTCAAGCTACGATTACTGCGAGTGATTTAGATAATGGGACAGCAGATAATTGTCAGTTAGCAGGAATCGCTATTGATAGTGCAACGTTTGATGTAACTGAATTGGGACCAAATAATGTATGGTTTACCGCAATAGATGTGAATGCTAATGGAGACAGTACAATAGAAGTAGTAACTGTATTAGACACGATAGCTCCAATGGTATCGAATTGTCCTATAAACATTGTGGTATCATCAGCAATCAATAGTTGTGATGCAGCAGTAACATGGGTAGCACCAACAGCAAGTGACAACGGTCAATTGGATTCCTTAATCAGTTCACACGTAAGTGGAAGTACGTTCCCATCAGGAACAACGATCATTACTTACATTGCTTATGACCAATCGATGAACACGGATACCTGTAGCTTTATGATTACAGTTCTAGATAGTGTGGCCCCAATAATTACGAATACTCCAAGTAATATAACTGTAAGCAATGATGCAGGACAGTGTGGAGCAGTAGTGAGTTGGACGCTACCAATAGCTACCGATAATTGTCAATTAGACTCATTAGTAAGTAGCTATAGTGTAGGAACACTATTTGCAGTAGGAACTACCACCGTTACCTACATCGCTTATGACGTAGCGATGAATACGGATACCATTAGCTTTACGGTAACGGTAATTGATACGGAGAAACCAACAATTATATGCATAGCCGACACAACAATATGTGGTGGTGTCTATACGTATGCAGCACCAACAACAACAGACAACTGCGGTGTAGCAAGTGTAGTTCGCACGGCAGGATTACCTTCAGGGTCTACGTTCCCTCCAGGAAGTACATTAATCACTTACTTAGTAACGGACATTCATGGAAATGTAGACTCGTGCAGCTTCACAGTAACACGAGATGAATTACCAACGCTAGCAGCAGTGGGAGTGGACTACAATGTCTGTTCAGACACAGTTATATTAAATGGAAACAACCCTTTGGTTGGAGCAGGAACTTGGAGTAGTTTAACAAGTGGAACAACGATACTATTGCCTAGTGATTCAGCAAGTAGGGCAGTATTACAGCGTGGAGCAAACACATTAGTTTGGACAATTAGCAGCGGAGTATGCGCAATAAGCAGTGATACCATTACCATTACTTACGACAGTGAGCCAACAATTGCAAGTGCAGGACCTGATCAGACATTGTGTGATGAACGAAGAACAACGATGGAAGCTAACATTCCACAGATAGGGAAAGGGGTATGGAGTCTTTTAAGTGGATCAGGAAATTTGAGCAACATTAACAATAGCAAAACAACAATAACTGGCTTGAGCGACGGAGTGAACGAACTTTTATGGACCATTAGTAACGGAGAATGCGCAACTAGTATAGATACGATTACATTGACAGGGGCTAATAATCCAGTTTTAACAATGATATCTGACACGACTATCTTCAAGCAAGATGGAGTTAGGTTATTTGTAATTAGCGATATTTTAACTAAAATGCAGTATAGTTGGTCTCCAATGTTTAGTTTGGATAATAGTCTTAGTCAAACACCGTTTGCTCGACCTGATGAAGATACTCGTTATTCTGTAAGGGTTACTGCTCCTGACGGATGCTTTACAGATGGAGATGTTGACGTAACAGTTGTAACAGCATTAATAATCCCAGGAGCTTTCACTCCAAATGGGGATGGACAGAATGACACTTGGGAGGTTAAGAATTTAGAAGGATTAGATTTTTATGATGTAGTAGTTTTTGATGGGTTTGGCAGTGAGGTATTCCGGTCAAGTTCTTATAGACCATGGGATGGGAAGTTTAAAGGGGATGATTTATCAGTAGGATCATATTATTATTTAATTACTTACGAATTGCGTGGTAAATCGGAAGTTGTAACAGGAGTAATTTCAATATTAAGATAAGCTATGATGAGAAGTTTAGTAATTTCAATTATACTTGTAACGGGAGCTGGATTAAAAGCACAGACTATTCAACAGTTCACAATGTACAACCTGAATCATTACATGGTCAACCCTGCTGCTGCTGGGAATGAAAACTATGCGGATATTCGGATGGGCTATCGTAAACAGTGGACAGGTATTGATGTAGCACCTTCTACATACTACGTAAGTGGGCATACAGTGTTAAATAGGCCTAAGAATTATTTAACGTCTGCGGTACGAATGAGTAATTCTTGGGGTCAAAGATCGAGAGGCAAGCCAATGATAAAACATGCTGTTGGGGGTTTTATTAACTCAGGTGAGTTTGGAGCGTTTAATCGATTAGAAGGAGTAGGGACATATGCATTGCACCTTCCTTTAATTAGAGATATATCGATATCAATGGGGTTAAGTGCCGGATTTAAAAGCTTTAGCTTCGATGAAAGCAAAGGGGTGGTATTGTATACAGGCGATCCGGTTTTTGATGCTTATGCTACAAGTAGTAATTCTAATAAGTTCAATATGAATACAGGGGTTTATGCATATTCTGATAAATTTTATATTGGATATTCAGCTAAACAGATAATTAGAAGTAAAATAAGAGTGTCGAATTTAGAAATTGAGACAGGATCGGAGCGATTTGAAATATATCATTACGCAATGGCTGGATACCATTTTGATATAACAAATGAGATTCGCCTGTCTCCGGGTTTCTTGTTAAAAAAAGTTGGTAACAATCAGTTGAGTTATGATATTAATGCTTTATTAACATATAAACAATTTCTCTCAGCGGGAGTAGCTTACCGAAGTCAAGATGCTGTATCTGTTATGTTTAGCTATCAGATTAATGGGTTATTAAAAATAGGATATTCGTATGATTATAATATCTCTGAGATTCGTTCTGTATCAAATGGAAGTAACGAATTGTTTATAGGGGTTTCAATTTATTCACTTTCTAGAAAGGGAGCTACTTTCTAAACCTTGTCACTAGGGATAAAAAAAAATTATGAGGATAGTAAAATATATAGTAATACTCATTGCCTACTTTACACTTAATAGTATTTATCTATTTAGTCAATCGTCAATAAATCACATTGAATCAGTTAAAGAAATAAAGGGTGTTAATACAAAAGGGGAAGAGAGTAATCCAATAATAGTTCCGTCCGGGAATAAAATGTACTTCATGCACATGAGTTCTAACCCGAAAAAAGCTTCTACTTTAGGGCAAGAAATTTGGATAAGTGAAAAAATAGAAGACGAGTGGTCAAACGCCATTCCTTGGAAAATTTCAGCACATGACAATGCGAATAATGTTGTAATTGGAGTTACTAATAATGGTAAAAAACTTTACATATTTAATTCTAATGACACAAGAAATAAGCTTGCTAAGGGGTTGTCATATATTCAATTAAATGAAAATGGAGTATTTGATAGGCCTGTCGGAATAAGTATCCCAGGATTTGAAATTGCTTATGGGTTTTATTCATTTTATGTAACTCCTGATGAAAAGCAATTTTTTGTTGCAACTGCAGCTGATAGCTCTGATTATGAAGATTTATTTGTCAGTTTAAAGCAAGAAGACGGCAGTTGGGGGGGGTTGATTAATTTAGGCTCTACAATAAATACATCACTTATAGAAACAACGCCATTTTTATCTTCAGATAAAAAAGCATTGTATTTTTCTAGCGATGGTCATGATGGTTTTGGATCAGCTGATTTGTTTAAATCTGAGCGTATTGGAGATGGATGGACGAACTGGACACCACCAGAGAATTTAGGGGAAAATATTAATTCGAAGGGGTTTGATGCTTCATACGTATTAATAGACGAGTGGACTGCAATGTTTTCGAGTAATCGAAATCGGACGTTTAGTGATATTTATGAGGTAACTTTTGCGCGCGAAGATCAAACGATTGAGTTAGTCGTGTCATCAGATACTAATATATTAGAAGGCAGGATATCACTAGCAAAATTGGATACAACTTCTCCTATTAGATTACTTGTAAAAACCGGGTTAGGTATTGTTGTTGACACAATTTATGCCAATTCTAAGGGTAAATTCCAGTACAAAAAATTAGGATACGAAGCATATACAATTACACTAATGGATGGAGATGATTTAGAAATGGAAGAATTTTCTATCGATGACCTCGTAGCGCTGACTAATAAAGTGAAGGATGACACAGTTCATATATTAAATAACTATTCATCAATAGATTCGACAATAGTTGCAGGGGTTTCTGATAATGAAGTTGAAGACTCATTTTTAGATGGATTAATGAACGATAGTGTGGTCGCTGTTAAAGATAGTATATACGCAGACGTATTACTTGAAGAAATTTCATCGAATATAATCAATACAGAAAGTGGTGATGCAATTGTACAAGAACTATCAACAGAAAATGAAATATTTAATAAAAATGACTCTTTGTTACCTTATGAATCAAAAGTAACGGATGAAATCGAATTAGTAGAAGTTGCTGCGGAAATTGATAATAATCAACAAGCTTCTAGAATCAATGCTACTGAAACTCCTCAAGATATTGAGCTAATATTGTATTTTGGGTTTGACTCTTATGTGCTATCAGAAAATAGTAAGGTTGCAATAGATGATTACATTACACAATTGGAATTCAAAGATGGGGATATTTTGACAATTAGTGGGCATACAGATTCTTATGGGTCTTCAGATTATAATACTGTACTTGCAGAACGAAGAACAAACGCTGTTAAGGAGTATTTTATCCTAAAGGGAATTACAGTTAATTATGATGTTCTGTCAAAAGGGGAAGAAGAACCAATTGCATCTAATGCTACCTTTCAAGGCAGGAAACTGAATAGGCGGGTTTCATGTACTAAGAACCACTCTTTATTACCTTATGAATCAAAAGTAACGGATGAAATCGAATTAGTAGAAGTTGCTGCGGAAATTGATAATAATCAACAAGCTTCTAGAATCAATACTACTGAAACTCCTCAAGATATTGAGCTAACATTGTATTTTGGGTTTGACTCTTATGTGCTATCAGAAAATAGTAAGGTTGCAACAGATGATTACATTACACAATTGGAATTCAAAGATGGAGATATTTTGACAATTAGTGGGCATACAGATTCTTATGGGTCTTCAGATTATAATACTATACTTGCAGAACGAAGAACAAACGCTGTTAAGGAGTATTTTATCCTAAAGGGAATTACAGTTAATTATGATGTTCTGTCAAAAGGGGAAGAAGAACCAATTGCATCTAATGCTACCTTTCAAGGCAGGAAACTGAATAGACGGGTTTGTGTTAGTTTTTCTAAAAACTAACACAAAAAGATCCTTGTATAAAATTGAATTATTTAACTGTTTGCAAGTTTAAATTAAACTTTTCACAATAAGTAACACCGCGGCTAAATTCTCAACAAACCCTTTCAGCTGTCTTAAAAGAACTAGCAAAGTCAACAGATTACAAACAGCACTAAGAAAGTGTGGGGTTAACAGAAATGGTTTCCTATTTTAAGGGGTGTTGTATAGCATAGTTATAACCCCCCGTATTAGAGTGTGTGTGATGATGTTTAACACTTGTTTAAGTTAGTAACTAAATCTACTTACGGGGGTTGAGGTTGCTGAATTACAGAAGGAGAATGTGGCCGATGATTAGCACTATTTAAAACAAAAAAGTCCTACCGAGGCAGGACTTTTAATTATATTATTTAATGAAGCTTAGTTTGGATTACAGTTAGTGAAGTTAGGCTTTGGTAGTGTCCAAGCTGTTGTAAATAGGCTAAAGTTTGTACATTGAGTAACATTAGAAACATTCCACGAGCTGATGTTTTGATTAAATGACGAGGCTCTAATAAACATACTTTGCATATAAGTCACATTAGAAACATCCCACGAGCCAATGTCTTGATTGAAGTTTGCTGCTTCACCAAACATAGCATACATACTAGTCACATTGGAAACACTCCACGAGCCAATGTCTTGATTAAAGGAAAAGGCACTCCTAAACATACCTTCCATATTAGTCACATTAGATACATCCCAAGAACTTATGTCGCTGTTAAATGATGCGGCACTATTAAATATGAATCTCATATTAGTAATTTTTGAGACACAAACATTAGTAACATCCAAGCTAGAATCTATTCTGTTCTGTAAAGTAGGTAAATCAACAACTGTATAAAGGATACCACTCACAGTTCCTGTATCTCCTATTGTGGCAGCTGCACTTGCCTTTATCGTCACTCCATTGGTATCAAGATAGATTAATGCATTATTTATTGGAGTTGTTGGAGTTGTCGGTGTTGTTGGTTCAGTAGTATCGTCATCCTTTTCACAAGAAAATAGAGATATTGATATAAGTGCTATTAGATAGTATTTGAATAGTTTCATAGTTGAGAATATTTAATGACAAAGAAAATAAATATTTCACAAACCTCAGACAGAACCTCAACAAAACCCCAAACCTTACAGCCTTGCGAAAAGAACCGACCAAGGGTGGGGTTAACAGAGATGGTTTCCTATTTCAAGGGGTGTTGTATAGCATAGTTATAACCCCATATTAGAGAGTGTATGACGATGTGTAATACTTGTCTATGTTAGAACTAAACCTACTTAAGGGGTCTTGGTATCTGAATTACAAGAGGAGGATATGCCGATGAGTTAAACAGTGCCTTTCTTTGAGCCATAATAAAATAATCCTACAGATATTACTCCCATAATTATTACAGGAAGTGGAGCACTTGGTTGACCTGTAAAAACATTAATTAGTTCAGGTAGAGCAAAGAATCCAGCTACTGCATATAATAAGAATGATATTCTTTTTAAAACTTTAATATCAATAAATGACAATGCACCATAGATAAGGGATATAATTCCAAGAATTGTTAAGCCAAGTACTAAAGCAAACTGGTCAAACATTATTAATGCATCTGATGATGGGTCTGAACCAAAGAAGTCACCCATAAGCTTCATTTTAAAGTCAACAGAGAATAAGGAAATATATAGTGGCAGCGCTTGAAGGAATATTAATACAATATTGATTTTAAAGATTGTTTTGATTTTCATTTTAATTGTTTAATCTCAAATATATTAAAAAACCTGATAAGCGCAGGTTTAAACGTATCGTTAACCTACTTAAGGGGGCTTGAGGTTGCTGAATTACAAGAGGAGGATATGCCGATAATTAGTTAAGAACGGAGTAATCTTAGTTTGATAACCACATAGGAAGTCTGTACACGTCAAGTATATGGTTAGTTTACTTTTTGTCTTGACCTACCAAATACCAATCAACCCAAGCATCTATTTGATTAATTGAGGTTGGTCTCAATAAAATCTCTCGCTTGTTATCTAATAAGTAAAAGGTTGGTGTGCCAAACACATAATAATCTTGAGCCACTTTGCTATCCCATTTCTTGTAATCACAGTATGCGAAAAAGGGATACGAACTCACTGATTTCTCAAAATCCTCCTGTTCTGTATCAAGGGAGATATAGACAACCTCTACTCCTAAATTTCGCCACTTTACATAGTTGTCTGTCAGTTTTGGTATTTCTTCAACACACTTCGGACACCAACTTGCACCGAATACAACCAATGTGTAGGGTGTAGTTAAGTTTGTAAGGCTATTAAAAATTGTTTGCTTTACCCCATTTAAATAGGCTGAGTTGCCAAAGTTGATATTGGGTGCTATGTTCCCTTTTTTCATCGCACGATAACTTTCTAGTTGTTTCGCTAAATCGTTATCTAGCGTGCAGCTTGTTTCGTTGAGTACTTTCAGGGCCAAGTATTCGGCGGCTTTAGACAGGCTATGTCGCTCTAGCAAATCAAACAAATAGGTGGTGACTTCATTGAGTTTCTTATCGTCTTTTACCAAGTTTACCATCATAGCATCAATAGAAAACTGCATTTCTATAAATACGGAGTCCAAAGAACGACCGCTATTTTCCAACAACCAAAAATGACCCTCAATGGCATCTTTGAATAAACCACTTTTATAAAGGCGATTATCTGTATAATCTATTGCCCTAAACGCTGATATAGTTGCGGAAATTTCTTCAGGGCGATATTGTGCAACAGTAGAAACTGAACTCACTAATTTACGAGTAGGTAAAAACCAACTCACATAACTGTCTTCAGACAATTTTGAAAGAAACAACGCATCTTCTGATTTAATCCGTTGTTTTTCTTTTTGGATAGCTTGATTAGGGGCTTCTTGAAAAGCAAACAAGGAATCTGAGGTGTATATTTTCTCCAAGTAAATCCAAGCACTTAATGCCTGCTCTCTCTTAGGATGTTCTTTAGCGAACTGTTCAAAATATTGATTTTCCTGACCTTTGATAATGTTTAGTGTTTCGGTATAGCTCAATGCTTCACCAACTAGCTCAATATCTTCTCCGCTTAAAATAACGAATAACGGGTTTTCATCGGCAGACATTAAGTAACCTACTCCATAATCTGATTTAGAATAGGGGAGCTTGAAACTTCCTGTTTCATCAACTTTGGTTGAGGAAATTAGATAAGTATTTAAACCGCTAAAACCCTCTAGTTTGATTTCTTGATTGGCAAGAAGGGTAAAATTACCTGAGATAGACTGAGCGTTTAAAGAACTACAGAAAGCAAAACAAGAAATAAAAATAGTGAGAAATATTTTCATTCAGGTTAATTTTAAAAATGTCAAATCGCTTCGCTAATCAAATTGTCAATCCCTGATGCAACGCACAGAGCTTCCATAGGCTCGACTGCTTGTGTTCATGCGGACAAGACCTCCTAGAAAAGGGTTATTGAAGTAGAGGGCGTAGGAGTCCGCACCATTCACCGTACTGCACCAATAGAATCCTGTACCATAGACACTGACGAGATTACCATTACCGTAGTTGCGAAAGCCCGCCAGGGTCAATTTAAGGGGTGAAGCAAAAGCTCCTGCGCTGGTGTTCGTGCTCCAACTTAAGCGTTCTGCATTTAATTCTATTTCGGTTGGTAAACGGTACCCACTTGGGCATGGATTGTTTACTCCACTCACACCTTGCCATAAATTTGTGTTTTGAGGGCTACGCCAATCATCGGGTGAACTTGTCGCTAAGATAAAACCACCGTGTGTAGGTAGGTCTGTGCTGCTTAAAGTACCTATGGTAGAAGAGTTACGGCACTGATGTCCATCACTTCTGCGGCCCCATTGGTAGAGGTCTCCAAAGCTATTGGCATCTGTGCTGCTTGCCGCTACTTGTGAAGCGCCTAAGTTTCTATCCATCCAAGTTTCTCCCGTCGTTGGGTTGGTTACATCTACAACGGCGGTAGCACCCGAAGCACAAAAAACCGAGCCTGTTGGGTATGTGCCTAAGGCTATCGACACAGACCTGCTTAAAGTACAGGTTTGCCCACCAATATTTAATGCAAAGACTGCAGTACCGTTAGTATTCGGTGTGCCAGTTATTGTGTAATTTAAGCTACCGCTGGCATTGGTAAATGTTCCTGATGGTAAAGTTGCGGTTAAGCCAGTTACTCCCATAGAACTTATGATTTCTCCGCTATGTGTGCCTCCATTACCTCCTGTGTATGGAATAGAACTACTCACACCACTGGCAGGTATTCCTGCATCTAGTATTCCGCTGTTGGTGGCGCCTACGCAATTAAGGGTAGTGATGTTACCTAAGGGGGTTACTACTGTTCCGCAAGTTTCATTCCAGCTAGTACCTATATAAAAGTTCAAGCAATTGGTAGTTGTATTAAAAATCACCAAGCCAAGGGCGGGAAATGCAATGGCATCACGCTGAGTGGTGGTCATTCGTGGAGGCAAAAACCCTTGGGTTGTACTTGCAATTTCTACTTTTGCAGATGAATTTGGTGTGTTTGTCCCCATACCAATTCCTGAGCCATTGTTATGAATGTTACTATTGTTGACCACCCATTGTGAGCCATCCCAGTAGGGTGTGTTTCCTGCAGCTGCTCCATTGCTTAACAAACCTGTGGCTCCTTGTGGTCCTGTAGCACCTGTTAATCCGATAGGTCCTTGCGGTCCTGTAGCTCCAACTGCACCATCAATACCATTTGTTCCATTAGTACCTGCTGGACCTGTTGCTCCTTGTGGTCCTGTAGCACCTGTTAAACCAATAGGACCTTGTGGTCCAACTGCCCCTGT
>Ga0228634_1001746_pt1 | contig 11899 bp, 11 predicted proteins | sample 42DmetaG_FD_190063 | JGI IMG/M metagenome (GOLD analysis project Ga0228634, IMG submission 190063) | Seawater microbial communities from Monterey Bay, California, United States - 42D | ecosystem: Environmental > Aquatic > Marine > Coastal | place: USA: California | collected 2016-09-27
TAAACGCTCATCTATATTTGATGTACTTCCTACATAATACTTATTTAAAGCTTTTGAAAATAAAATATAAATAAAATAACACAAAGCAATTATCAAATAAAAAAACCTCATCGTTTCTGATGAGGTTTATAATGGTGGGCGCGAAGGGATTCGAACCCCTGACCCTCCCGATGTAAAATCGGGATGCTATCAACCAACTGAGCTATTCTTTTTCTTTTATTAAATGCTCAATCATTTTTCGGCTTTTCCACCTTTTAATCTGTTTTTCTCTTACTAATGCAGAAGTTCGATCGTCAAAAGATTCTGTATAAACAATTTCCCAGTCTTTAGCCATAGAAGTATATCCCTTGTGATTAGAAAGGTGTTTTTTTAAACGCTCATCTATATTTGATGTACTTCCTACATAATACTTATTTAAAGCTTTTGAAAATAAAATATAAATAAAATAACACAAAGCAATTATCAAATAAAAAAACCTCATCGTTTCTGATGAGGTTAATAATGGTGGGCGCGAAGGGATTCGAACCCCTGACCCCTTGGGTGTAAACCAAGTGCTCTGAACCAACTGAGCTACGCGCCCTTACTTGTTAGCGGATGCAAATATAAAATAGATTTCTAATTCTACAAAAGAAAAAAGAAATTTTATTCAAAATAATTTAAAGTTACATAACCCCCTTCTTTTAAGTAGCTATCTTTCTGCATTAATTTTAAATCTGACTGCATCATATCTTTTACCAAAGCTTGCAAATCATACTTACATTCCCACCCTAATTTTTCTTTAGCTTTAGTTGGGTCTCCAATTAACAAATCTACTTCAGTAGGTCTAAAATACTTAGGATCAACTGCTAAAACCTCTTTACCAATTTCTAATTGGTAATTTGGATTTGTACATTTTTCTATATATGCTTTTTCATTAACTCCTTCACCTGTAAACTTAAGTGTTATTCCCACTTCTACAAAACTCATTTTTACAAAATCTCTAACTGTAGTTGTTTTACCTGTAGCTATCACCCAGTCTTCTGGTTGATCAGCTTGCAAAATCATCCACATCATTCTAACATAATCTTTGGCATGCCCCCAATCTCTTTTAGCATCTAAATTTCCTAAATAAAACTTGTCTTGCAACCCTAAAGCAATTCTTGAAGTTGCTCTAGTAATTTTTCTAGTAACAAAAGTTTCACCTCTTAAAGGTGATTCATGATTAAAAAGAATACCATTACAAGCAAACATTCCATAAGCTTCTCTGTAATTTACAGTAATCCAATAGGCATACATTTTAGCAACTGCATATGGAGATCTTGGATAAAAAGGAGTTGTTTCTTTTTGTGGTATTTCTTGAACCTTACCATACAATTCTGAAGTTGACGCTTGATAGATTCTAGTTTTATTCTCTAAACCCAGTAAACGAATAGCTTCTAATAACCTTAATGTTCCAATACCATCTGCATCTGCTACATATTCTGGCATTTCAAAAGAAACGCGAACATGACTCATGGCAGCTAAATTATAGATTTCATCAGGTTTTATTTCTTGTATTAATCTTGTAAGATTAGTACTATCTGTCATATCTCCATAGTGCAAGAAAAAATTCTGATTTTCTGAATGTGGATCTTGATACAAATGATCTATTCTATCTGTGTTAAACAAAGAAGATCTTCTTTTTAAACCATGTACTTTATAACCTTTCTTTAATAAAAACTCACTTAAATAAGCTCCATCTTGACCTGTTACTCCTGTTATTAATGCTGTTTTCATATAATATTCGTTGTTCGCTGTTCGTTGTTCGTTGTTCGCTGTTCGTTGTTCGTTGTTCGTTGTTCGTTGTTCGTTTACAAAAGTTAACTAAAAAAATAAACAGTAATCGGACTAACGAGTTTAGACAAACAATTTTACATTTTTACTTCTTTAATTTTATCTTGATTTTGCAAAAACCATTCATAGGTTTTAACAATACCCTCTTCTAACTCAACATGATGTTGCCAACCTAATTTGTTTAGTTTTGAAACATCCATCAATTTTCTTGGAGTACCATCTGGTTTTGTTGCATCCCAAATAATTTCTCCTGCATGACCAACAACTTTTTGTATGGTTAAAGCTAACTCTTTTATAGTAATGTCTTTACCTGTACCTACATTATATAGATGTTCTTCAGGTTTATTTTCCATAACAAAAAGAACAGCTTTTGCCAAATCATCTACAAATAAAAATTCTCTCATTGGAGCTCCTGAACCCCACAATTCAACAGGCTTATCATTTAACATAGCTTCATGAAACTTACGAATCATTGCTGGTAAAACATGTGAGGTATTTAAATCAAAATTATCAAAATAACCATATAAATTTGTCGGCATTAAACTTACATAGTCTTTATTAAACTGCTTTTTAATAGCTTCACATGCTTTTACCCCAGCTATTTTAGCAATAGCATACCATTCATTAGTTGGCTCTAGAGCATCAGTTAACAAATACTCTTCCTTTAAAGGTTGTTTCGCTAATTTAGGATAAATACAAGAACTACCAAGAAAAATAAAGGTATTGATTCCTAATTTTAAAGCACCGTCTATCAAATTATTTTGAATCTGTAAATTCTCCATTAAAAACTGATATGGAAAATTATGATTAGCTAATATACCACCAACTCTTGCAGCAGCATCTATAACGATATCTGGTTTTTCAACTTCATAGAAACTTAGTACTTCTTGTTGATTTCTTAAATCTAATTCCTTACTTGATTTTCCTATTAGATGTTTATATCCATTTTGTTCGAGCGTTCTCCAAACTGCTGAACCCACCATACCTTTATGGCCTGCTATGTATATTTTTGAATCTTTATTCATTCTTATTTTTTAAATAACCTCAGCTACAACAAAGGTACTACCTCCAACAAAAATACAATCTTTTGCAGAAGAATTCTTTATGGCAGTTTTTAATGCTTTGTTTATAGAATTAAACTCGTCACCAATTAAACTAAAAGAAAACGCTTTTTTTTGCAATTCTTTTTGACATAGACCTCTTGGAATATTAGGCTTACAAAAATAATATACTGCTGTTTTAGGAAATAATGGTAAAACATCTTCTAATTTTTTATCATTAACTACCCCCAAAACAATATGTAAATTTTGGTAGTTTTCTTTTTTTAATTGAGACATTACAATTTGTAAGCCTTCTTTATTATGTGCTGTATCACAAATAATCTTTGGTCTTTCTTGTAAAATTTGCCACCTACCTTTTAAGTTTGTGTTTTTAGCTACTTTAAGCAATCCTTCTTTGATATGATTTTCAGAAACTGTAAATCCTTTTATTTGATGAATCGCTGTTATTGCTGTTTTTAAATTCGATTTCTGGTAATCGCCTAATAAATCTGTTTGATAATCGTAATTAAAATCGGACGCAAAAGTAATTGTTGCATGACAAGCTGTAGCTTTATTTTTAAAAACATGCACAACTTCCTCTTGCTGTTCTCCTATAACTACAGGGGTATTTTCTTTAATAATGCCTGCTTTTTCAAAAGCAATTTCAGGTAATGTTTCTCCTAAAAATTGCATATGATCGTAACCAATATTGGTAATAACAGAAACTTCTGGAGTGATGATATTCGTAGAATCTAATCTACCTCCTAAACCTACTTCTATAATAGCAATATCAACTTTTTCATTGGCAAAAAAATCAAAAGCCAAACCCACTGTCATTTCAAAAAAAGACAATTTTTGTGTTTCTAAAAAGTTTTTGTGTTTAGTAATAAAAGAAGATACTTTTCTTTTAGAAATTTCTTTACCATTAATACGAATGCGTTCTGTAAAGTTTTTTAAATGAGGTGAGGTATACAAACCTACTTTGTAACCTGCTTCTTGTAAAATAGAAGCCAACATATGACTTGTAGAACCTTTACCATTTGTACCCCCAACATGAATGGATTTAAACTTTTTTTCTGGATGATTTAACGCTTTAGAAAAAGCAAGAATGTTTGTTAAATCTTTTTTAAATGCAGTTTTACCTTGTCTTTGATACATAGGTAATTGTGCAAACATCCAATCTAGTGTTTGTTGGTAATTCATGGTACAAAAATAAGTGTTTATTTAGACAATATAAACTTATAAATGATGGTTCCTATTTGTTTAGAAGGTGCGTTTGCATCAGCATCCCAAGTCGTTTTTAAAGCAGCTTCTTTTGCTGCTTTTAGTAAACACGGATCTGTATCTGTAGAACCTTTTGCTCCAGGCTTCGCATAAATTACTTTTCCGCTTCTATCAACCATTATTTCAACATAAACAGTACCTTCTACCTGACAACCCTTATTAGGTTCAACTGGATTTTTAACTTTTCTGTCTCCTAACTTATAATTCCCTTCAGAACCTCCACCTGTATTTCCATAATATTTAGAAGAGTTTTCATCGCCTTTTTTATTACCTTTTACCCCATCTTTACGGTCATCTCCTTCTCCTTTTGGTTTGCCAGAATCAGTGCTTCCATTTAATAAATTTTTCAAAGCATCTGTGGCTTCTTTAGATGGTTTAGGTTTTGGTATTTCTTTTGATTTTTCTATTTTTTTTACCTTTTCAACAGGCTTCTTTTTTTCTTCATTTTTTTCTACAACAGGTACATCTTTAGAAGTATCATCTGTAATAACATCTTCTTTAACGATTTCCTTTGGTGTCTCATTTACCTCTTCTACAACCTCTTGCTTTTCCTCTATTTTTGGAGTAGCTATTTTTTTAGTTTTCTCTACAGGATCTTCTTGCCCTACATTTGCATCACCAAAATTAATTGCCAAACCATATTCTTCTGGAGGATCTAAATAGGTCAATCCAAAATTAAAAATCAAAAACAATAGCAATAACAAAATTGATGTTGTTATAACAAATGATTTTCTTTTATGTTTTGAATCTAATACTGACACTATTTTCCTTTTACAGCTAAAATCATTTTTAGCTTATTTTTATTGGCAATATCTATAACTTTCATCACATTTTTGTAAGCAACATCTTGATCGCCTCTAATTACAATCGTTTTCTTTTTATCTGAACCAACACTTTTTAAAATTTCATTCTCTAAATTTGCTGAGCTTACCAAAGTTTTATCAATATAAAATTGAGATTTACTATTTATACTTACTGCTACAGATTTACTGTTTTCTGTTTTACCTCCTGCTTTTGGCAATAAAACATCAATAGCACTTACTGTTACAAGAGTGGATGTTAGCATAAAAAATATCAATAACAAGAACACAATGTCTGTCATGGATGACATATTAAAAGACGGATCTACTTTATTTCTTCCTCTTAAATTCATACTAAACAGGTTCGTTTAATAAATCTAAAAACTCAACAGATTTTGCTTCCATTTGATAAACCACCTTGTTTGTTCTAACTACTAAATGGTTGTAAGTAATAAAGGCGATAATACCTACAATAAGCCCTGCAACAGTTGTTGTCATAGCTGTATATAAACCGTCTGAAAGCATTTTTATATCTATTTGACCACCTGCGTTTGCTATTTCATGAATGGCAACAATCATTCCAATTACAGTTCCTAAGAAACCAATCATAGGTGCTGCTCCAGAAATTGTAGCCAAAACAGAAACGTTTCTTTCTAATTGATATACTTCTAATTTACCTGCAGTTTCTATTGCAGTATTGATATCATCTAAAGGTTTGCCAATTCTAGAAATTCCTTTACCTATTAATCTTGCTGTAGGTGTATTTTTACTTTTACACAATGCATCTGCTGATTCTAATTTTCCATTAGAAACGTAATCTTTAATTTGATTCATAAAGTTCTTATCAACTTTTGATGCCGCTTTTATCGCAAAAAAACGTTCGAAATAAATGTATAATGCTACAGCTAGAAGCACGAAAAGAATAGCAATTATAATTTGACCTCCTAAACCACCATCCATAATTAATTTATAGATAGAAAGTGTTTTTTCTTCTGATAAACTTTCTTCTATTAGTTCTTTATTTTCTTGAAAAAATAATATCATTCTACTCTTTTTTTAATTCGTATGTTATAACGTGTATTCTACTTTTTAATTGTCTTTGGCTAAATTCTTAACAAAAAAAATGCCACTTTGAAAAAAAATCAAAATGACATTTTATAATTTTTATAAAACCTTATATGATTTGCCTTAAAAGCATAAATGAAATTGAACCTACAATAAATCCAATAAAAGCTAACCAAGCAATCTTTTTTAGATACCAAAAGAAATCAATTTTTTCCATACCCATGGCTACAACACCAGCTGCAGAACCAATGATTAACATACTACCACCTGTACCAGCAGAGAATGCTATAAAGTGCCATAATGGGTCATCTAATGGTGCTGAAAACATACCTAAACTTGCTGCCACAAGTGGAACGTTATCTATAATTGCAGAACCAACACCTAATAAAACAACTACTAAATCTGAAACCTTAGTACCTGTTAATTCTGTACCCATTAAAGGAATACTTTCTTTTAAACTGGCTGCAAAATTGAATAAAATACCCAATGACTCTAAAGCTGCCACTGCCATTAAAATACCTAAGAAAAATAAAATACTAGGCATCTCTATTTTTGATAATGAAGAATGCACAGGACTATGACTTGCATGCTCTCTAGATTCATCCATAGTATTAAAATCTGTTAAAGAGAATTTTCTTCTACTATAAATCTCAGCACATGTAGCTACAATTGCCAATGATAACATCATACCTACATAAGGAGGTAAATGGGTTACTGTTTTAAAAAATGGTACAAATACAATTGCACCTAAACCAATTAATAACATTCTACCACTAAATCTGCTATTTGGCTTTTCTTCTGAATTATCTTCATAATCTATTTCTCCTTTAAAAGAAGGCAAAAAGCTTGCTATGAATGTAGGAATTACCATACATAATAATGAAGGTAAAAACAGGTAAGTAAATAACATGCTTGTACTTACTTTATCACCTATCCAAAGCATAGTTGTAGTTACGTCTCCTATTGGAGAGAAAGCACCACCTGCATTTGCAGCGATAATAATAAGTCCCGCAAACCAAATTCTATCTTCTCTAGTACCAACTATTTTTTGTAAGATTGAAATTAACACAATCGTTGCTGTTAAGTTATCTATAATTGCAGAAAGGAAAAATGCTAGACAACAAAACATCCATAGTAATTTCTTTTTACTTTTAAAGTTAACGTAACTTTTAATCGTAGAAAATCCATCAAAATAATCGATAATTTCTACAATTGTCATTGCTCCTAAAAGGAAAACCAAAATTTCTGAAGTCTTACCTAAATGATGTAATAAAGTTTCTTCTACTAAGTGCAATTTATCATCATGTACCATAGATGCAAAACCATCTACTAAACCATGATTTGCAGAATCAAACCAATTAGAAAAACTATCTACACCTAAAGCTACAATAGCCCAACAAACTGCCATCATTATTAAGGCTGGTATAAGTTTGTCTAATTTTAAATTATGTTCTAAAGTAATGGCTAAATAACCTACGATAAATACAATTATAATGATTGACTCCATTTTTCTATTTTAAATTATATTAATTGTTCTAGCGCAATTTCGAACGCTGTTTCACTGATATTTGTTTTATAAGGACTTTTCTCAAAAGTCTTTTCTAATGCTTTTCTTATTGTTTCTGAAGTATCATTAAAAATAGCTTCGTCTGTCATTTCTACTTTTCTTTCCATAAAGTAAGCAAAAACTCTAGCCATACCGCAATTAGAAATAAAGTCTGGAATAAGACTTACTTTTTTATCTGTATCTTCCATAATAGAACCAAAGAAAATTTCTTTATCTGAAAAAGGCACGTTTGCTCCACAAGAAATGACTTCTAAACCAGTTTCTATCATTTCATTTATTTGTTCTTGCTGAATTAATCTTGATGCTGCACAAGGGGCAAAAATTTCACAAGGTAAATTCCAAATTTTTTCATTGATTTCGTTAAACGGAATCATATTATCTGCTACTAAAGTATTCCCATCTTTAGCTAAGAAAAGCGCTCTAATTTCTTCGAAAGAAAAACCATTTTCATTAATCACTCCTCCATCTCTATCAATAATTCCAACAACTTTAGCTCCCATTTCAGCTAAATAATAAGCTGCTGCAGAACCAACGTTTCCAAATCCTTGCACTATTGCTCTTTTACCTCTAACTTCTCCACCATATATAGCATAATAATGACGTACAGCTTCAGCTACTCCAAAACCTGTAATCATATCTGCAACTGTATATTTTCTAGAAGTATCTGGTGATAGTTTTGTATCTTCTATTACCTTAATTACACCATGTCTAAGCTGACCAATTCTATTAATTTTATCGGCTTCTGTTGGTTTAAAATGACCGTTAAAAACACCTTCTTGTGGATGCCAAACACCACTTTCTTCAGTAATAGGAATTACTTCATGAATCTCATCGACATTTAAATCACCTCCTGTACCATAATAACTTTTTAACAAAGGAGCTACAGCATTATACCAACGTTCTAAAACTCCTTTTTTACGAATATCATGTGGGTTAAAATTAATACCAGATTTAGCACCACCTATTGCTGGTCCAGAAACTGTAAATTTAACTTCCATAGTTTTAGCTAAAGATAAAACTTCGTTCATATCTAAGCCTTCTCTCATTCTTGTTCCACCTCCAGCAGCACCTCCTCTAAGTGAGTTTATAACTGTCCAACCTTCTGCTTCAGTTTCAGCATCTTTCCAATGAAATACAATTTCTGGTTGTTTATTTTCGTATTTTTTTAATAATTCTTTCATTCCTAATTTGTGAAATTTTTAACTTAATATCATCTTTTCCATTGTGCAAAGCCCATGTAATTATTTGATTATTAAAGTTAAAGCTGATTCATTTAAAATAAGTTTTTAGAATTATTATTATACTATACTACTACATACAAACTTAATGTAAAAAAAGTGATTCTTAAAATTTTTTGCAAAAAAGCTATGGACAAAAAACAACACCTGAAGAATGGTTTTTTGAAGCTCCTGTTACCGATTTTAAACAGTTAATTTCTCCTTTTAATTTTAACAATCCTAGAAAAGAAAAAATTAATGCTTCTTTAAAATCAATAAGTGTTTCTTTTGGTAAATTTATTTCTACTTTTGAATGATATGCTATTCTTTCCATCAAAAAAGCATTGTATGCACCACCACCAGTAAATAATACTGAACTACTATTGATAATTACTTTACTAATTTGGATGGCAATATGCTCTACAAAGGTGCTTAAAACTACTTTTACATCTAATTCAGATTTTTCTAAAATTGGAAAAACAGAGGATTTTACCCACTCCAAACCCAAAGATTTTGGGGACTCTTTTTCATAAAAACTCAGATCATTTAGTTGCTGTAAAACTTGTTGATTTATTTGCCTTAAAGCTGCCATTTTACCAGATTCATCATAAGCAAAACCCAACTTATTTGCATAGTAATTTAGCACAATATTAACAGGACAAATATCAAAAGCTATTCTTTGACCATCTTTTTGATAAGATACATTAGAAAAACCTCCTAAATTAATGCAATATTGATAATCACTAAAGAGCAACTCATCTCCTATTGGTACCAAAGGTGCTCCTTGCCCACCTAATTTTACATCTTGTGTTCTAAAATCACAAACCACTTTTTGCTTGGTAATGTTTGCAATCTCTTTTCCATTTCCAATTTGAAGTGTTATTCCTTTTTCTGGTTCATGAAAAATAGTATGCCCATGAGAAGCTATAAAATCAATTTTATCAATTTTATAATTGTAAATAAAATTTTGAATGGTTTGCCCTAAATATTTTCCATAAACAGTATCAAGTTCTTTTAAATGACTTTCATCTTTATAAATCGCATTTTTCAAAAACTCTTTCCATTCTTTAGCATAAGGAATCGTTTCTGCATGAATTATTGAAAAATCTTTATAGTTTTTTTCATTAAAAGAAACATAAACCAAATCTATTCCGTCTAAAGAGGTGCCAGACATCACACCAATAGAAAAAACTTTACTTTTCATCATATATGCAAAAATAATAAAAGTCTATTGAAAATATGTTACGAAATCGATATCTTTGCACTCCAAAATTAAGAATTTAATAAAATATATCTTATGGATTTTAGCTTAACAGAAGAACATTTAATGATTCGTGATGCAGCAAGGGATTTTGCAAAAACGGAATTATTACCTGGTGTTATTGAGCGTGATGAAAAACAAGAGTTTCCTCAAGAATTAGTAAAAAAAATGGGAGATCTTGGTTTTATGGGTATTATGGTTGATCCAAAATATGGAGGAAGTGGTATGGATACTATCTCTTACGTATTAGTTATGGAAGAACTTTCTAAAATAGATGCTTCTGCTTCTGTTATGGTTTCTGTAAACAATTCTTTAGTTTGTTATGGATTACAAGCTTATGGTACAGAAGAGCAAAAACAAAAATACTTAACAAAATTAGCAACAGGAGAGCAAATTGGAGCTTTTTGTTTAAGTGAACCAGAAGCTGGTTCTGATGCTACTTCACAAGCAACAACTGCCATAGATAAAGGAGACCATTATGTTATTAATGGTACAAAAAACTGGATTACAAATGGTGGGCGCTCTGATGTTTATTTAGTCATTGCTCAAACAGATAGAGAAAAAGGGCATAGAGGAATTAATGCTTTTATCGTAGAAAAAGGCATGGAAGGATTCCACATTGGTCCTAAAGAAGACAAATTAGGAATTCGTGGTTCTGATACACATACTTTACAGTTTAACGATGTTAAAGTACCAAAAGAAAACAGAATTGGTGAAGATGGTTTTGGATTTAAATTCGCCATGAAAACACTTTCTGGTGGTAGAATTGGTATTGCTGCTCAAGCTTTAGGTATAGCTTCTGGCGCTTACGAATTAGCATTAAAATACTCTAAAGAACGTAAAGCATTTGGTACAGAAATATGTAATCATCAAGCAATAGCTTTTAAATTAGCAGATATGTATACAGAAATTGAAGCTGCTAGATTATTGGTAATGAAAGCTGCTTACGAAAAAGATCAAGGTAAAAATTACGACATGGCTTCTGCTATGGCTAAATTATACGCTTCTAAAGTGGCTATGGAACAAACTGTTGAAGCTGTTCAAATTCATGGTGGTAATGGTTTTGTGAAAGAATACCATGTAGAGCGTTTAATGCGTGATGCAAAAATTACTCAGATTTATGAAGGTACTTCAGAAATTCAAAAAATTGTAATTTCTAGAGGAGTTATAAAAGGATAAACTTTCAGCTATATAAAACTAAAATCCATCTTAAAATTTAAGATGGATTTTTTTTATATCTCTAATTCAACATTATATAATTGCAATCCAGAGGCAGGAGCAATATTTCTTAAATATTTTTTATCATTATCTTCTTTTAAAGAATCTTCTATAAATTCTAAAGTCAAATTTCCTTTACCTAACTCAAACAATGTCGCCATTATTAATCGAATTTGATAACGTAAAAAACCTTTTCCTTTCACTTTTAACACATAGCTTTTTTCAGGAAAAAAATTAGCTTTTAAAATTGTATTTTCAACGATTTCACAAGCATCAATAGTTCTTTTTAAAATTGTTTTTGCAGATGGTTTTGTACAATATTTATCAAAAAAATGCTCTCCTTTAAACAAGTTAGCTCCTTTTTGCATAGTCTCAATATCTAAGTCATCAATAATATTAGTTAAAAAAGGCGCTGCATAGGGATGGTTTTTATCTCCAAAAGAAAAATAATAATGATACTCTTTTTGTTTAGCCGCATTTAAAATATTAAAAGAAGCATCAACCTGCTTCATTGATAAAGCTCTAAAATCTGGTGAAAGATTTTCATTAAAAACGCTTAAGAACGAATCCTCTATTAATTCAGTATTCATAAAAAGCTGAAAGTAATATGAGTTGGCAGAAACTTTAGCATCGGT
>Ga0228634_1001748_pt1 | contig 11889 bp, 9 predicted proteins | sample 42DmetaG_FD_190063 | JGI IMG/M metagenome (GOLD analysis project Ga0228634, IMG submission 190063) | Seawater microbial communities from Monterey Bay, California, United States - 42D | ecosystem: Environmental > Aquatic > Marine > Coastal | place: USA: California | collected 2016-09-27
GACCAAGAGACCGTGAGACGACGGCACCACCAGCGACCCTCGCTGATCCGACGATCCAAAGGCTTCGCGCAGCACAAGAGCACGGCGTAGCATCGCCTCGAGGGTCGTGCGATTCTGCTCCAGAGCGATCAGTCCGCTGTTGGCGACCAAACTGCCAACACACCCGACCAATGCCGTCAGCCCGACCAGATTCATAAGCCAATGCGACGAGCTGCCGGTGATCCAGCCGACGGTGTTCGGCGTGGCGATGCGCTCGGCCATGCGATTAAGACTCGGTGTGAAGACAATCAGCATCAACAAGGCATCGCACAACTCTCCAATGATGCGCTCCACCGCCGAAGTGACCCGCTCCACATCCTCCTGTATGCGTTGCGACGCCGACTCGACGCGGCACATGCCCAGCTCTCGCCACTCGCCATAGTACGCCGTCGTCGCAAACCGTCGCCAGCGCAGACACGACGTGCGCCGCGCCCATCGCGCGGCGCTGTTGATGGTGATCGACGTGATGAGCAGGTTCAAGAGATCGGTCGCCAGCTTTCGCGACGCGTCGGTCGCATCTCCGGTGAAACGATGGAAGGTGATGTTGGAGGCGTTCCATGCGGCTGCGTGACTGACGCCCAGGCTGCGATCGAGCGCATGATTCGCGGCGACTTGCTGCGCGGCGTCGAAGAAGGACCCCTTCCATTCGGTCAATTGCACGTGAAACCATACGCTGAATGCGCTGTGCACCAGCAAGAGCGCGACACCCGCGTAGGCCTCTACACGTATCCATACATTGCGATGTGCAAAGTACGACGTTATCAAGACGGGGGCATGAACGCGACTCAGTGCATGAAGACACTGACTCATCGTATGCGCGCATCCTCGGATTGGAGAGACGCGCCCGGACAAACACGACCAAACAAACTGCCCTACGCGACACGCACACCCACGCTCGGCGTGGTCTGCACCGTGGTCTGCACGTGTGCCCGACGTGTCGCTTGGACCACCACCTTCCTCCACGACCTCTGCAGGGTCGTCTGTAGTGCCATTCGAAAGTCGTTGATAGTGTTCGACGGCCTGTCTGACGGGTCCGCTCTTGCGCGGATGCAGCCGAGGATGACTGCGCGTGTTCGCCATTGAGATTCGATGAGCCATGTGCAAATGACGCAGGCTGCGACTTTGGACGGTCGAGCAATTGCAATGTCTACTAGGCACTTAAATCGCAGGCCCTGCACGAGCTCAGCCGCGTTCCGTTCGCCGTAGGCCTCGACGAGGGCCAACCAAGAGTTGGAGCCGTGCGAAGACACGTCGGCGTCGATTGCTTCAGATAGCGGATATCGTACTCGAAACTCGAGTCGCACACCGCTAATACCGTGGCGACTCCGGTGCACCTCCGTTGTGTGCGGCTGAGGAGCAATCTCGACTTGCTCCTTGTGGCAGCGCACACTCGGATGTTCAAAGAAGCAAGCACACTGGGCAGTCTGGCACTCTCGCTCCTGTATGCGACTGGTATTGTCTCGCCCGAAAAAGGAGCGCCGAGCGTTCAGCCCGCCGCTCATGCGCAAAGTTACCAACCAATGCCCGGCTTTGAAACGAACGTGAAACCCGACGATGCGTACGCCTGCGACTGGTGGAGCGTCGACGTACAGCGCACGTACGAAGAGAGCTGCTCCATGGGGAACTTGCGCCTTGCCATGACATCGGTCCTTCACGAGTCCATTTCGAAGGCGACTCGATGCGCTCAGGCGACGGGAGAGACCTGCATTCTTTCGCACGAGGTCGGGCTGACGCTTCCCGCCGTCTTTGTTTGGAATCACGACAGTGGAACCATGAAGCCATTACTCTACCCCAAACTCATATTTCCAAACAACACCTACGACTACGATGAATACGGCCAGAAGCGCGGAGACGACGACCCGGTCAAACGACGGTTAAAGCGCCAGCTCGGAGCAGATCATGTGGCATTTTCGAGGTTGCGCGTGCACCACCCTCTGGACGCCGAGGCATCGACCACAGACAAGGACAGCGAAGAGCTGATATTTAGAGAACAAGTGATTGCAGATTACATGACGGTTGGCCACGGCATTGTGACGGACACGCGACAGTGGTTCAACGGTACCGACGCATACTGCCTGCAACTCTTATCAAAGAGTCTTCCGTCCGAGTGCGAGAATTGAGTGATTAAGAGATGTTGTAAAAACAACATCTTCCGTGGTCCATCCCTAACCCCGTCGCAAATGCTAGAGACACCGTCGCTTGTGAGTGTGAGCGACGGCCCTCCGTGGGCCATCACTGTGTACGTCTTGGGTGTAAGTCGAGTCGAAGAGAGAGAAGACCTGTGACATGTCTTTCACCTGTAGAAATGACTTGAGGTTGATCGTGATGTCGAGATCGGTGAGCTCTCGCACGCGTACGGACAGCGTTCCCTTGCGTCCGTCAAAACACCCGTAGGGCGTGAGCGCAAGCTTGCTGCCAGCGCTGTCGATTGGTTCGCTGCCTGAGTGCAAATGCACCGTCGCGTTGGAGGGTGTGACCCAAGCAAACGGCACCCATCGGCCGTCGATTGGATCTTTGTGCGACGCGTCGCGTTCGTGCGTCCGTTTGAAGCGCTCTTGCGCGGCTACGGCGCGCGGATGATCGGCCTTGTCGAGCGAGACGGAAGCATGCAACTCCCCGTGCTTGCGGGTTGAACTTGCACTGATTTTTTTCAAAGCGTTCTGTTGATTCTGTCTTTTGCGCTCTGTCCTGCTGACGCGTTTCGCGGTCGTTGTGTTTGTTTTGGGCATGGCTGCGGAGAAAGTGCTTGCGTTTGTCTTTGTGCGACTTACAAAAAATGGAATTGTGTGTGCTCGCTTTGTGAATCTACTTGTTTTCATAAACGAATAGTTCGCATCAAGACGTTATTAAAGACAAATACGACTGCCTAGTTTTTCACCGGTTTCCTTGCAGTTCTTCATACATTCCTCGAACGTGCAGGTTGCAATTGACATCTGATTACCCCAAGCTAAACAATTTTGAGTACAGCCCACAAAACTGCCACCAACAGCATTGCCATCTTCTAGCCGGCGCCCAGACCCTTGGCTAGTGAAGTCGTCATTGTACAGCAGCGGTAAGGTCGCATACGTTGTTTCAAAACAGACCTCGTGTGTCCCATTGAACTCACCGCTGCGGTACATAGTATCCCCAAAAATGATCAATTCGTGCTGATCGATTCTGGTTAATCCACTCTGCCATTTGATGTCCAACGGATCGCAACGTTCTGGCGACAGCGCAAGCGACGGTTGTGGATTCGAAGTATCGTTTCCGGAAACAATCTGCATGGTGACGAACGAGGTGACGACGATGGCGAGCACGACGTTGACGACGGTACAGCATGTGATCCGGCGTTGGATGTGCGTGACGCTGCTGCGAGTGACCCAGACGTGGAGGTCGTCCGATGGTACAAATGCACTCGCCATCGTTTGACACGTACTCTGTGCGATGCAATTACAAGGCGACGTGTTCCTTTATATATCATTATTACGGCACATACATCCATACACACACACTTAAATGTGCCAAGCTTTACCGAGTGGTGTTGTCTGTACTAAGACATACGATCTGTTCCCCGCGAACGAACATTTTTTAGTCTAGATACGCACTTTTTGAGTCTTGAGTCTGTGGGGGGAGGGTGGGTGAGAGTCTCTTGTTCTACTGAATTGAAAAGTCTGAAGCATGTATGCTGATAGATGTGTGATCTGATGGTCTGATGGTCGTCCTTTGAATGCAGCCTATTGAAACGGTGTTTTGTTGAAAGACACGCATGTGATGGCGCGTTGAGGTTATCCTGTCCAAGTCGCCCTCAAGAACTTGTCGACTTCTGCAGCAAAGTATAATAGGGTCTGTACATTTGGATGGTAAAGCTCGAATCGCCACAACCGGTTGTATACTGCCTAGCACACGATACGTAATACGGCAGTTCAGATGATATGCGTATTCCAATTGTTGTTTCTACTCTCTTTATCTTTGTCGCAGTAACAGAAATATCTATGTCCAACGGATTTTTGGTGAGTTGTTGCAAGCAGCTGCCATCTAAAGGCCACGCATTTAAATCTTCTTGGCAGTAAAAGCACATGTCATAGTATTTGGTAGGTATCATAGTAGTGCCTGCAACGATATCTATATTATCTGTGACCTGGTTTTGTATGACGGATGAATCTTCGTGGTTGAACGAATATGTGTAGTAGTCATACCATTTTGCGAAAGAGCCACTCTGTGTACCACAGACCGCCTTTTGTAATTGTTCCCAATGCTCCTGCATAGAGTCTACACGCGAAGGTACATCATCTCTGTGGTAGCACGATGATTCAAAAGCAGCAGCGGCAGCAGCAGCATTGCAGTATGCACTATCGGCATCATCCCAACCCTTGTAACTAACGCTGGAACAAAACAGCGCTCCGTCGTAGCCGACATATGGCCTTGTTTGATCCGAGCCGCCTTGGCCATTGGGTGTATGACAATGTTTGCCAGTCGTAGCATTTCCCCACAAGTCGACTAGAATGTCGTAGCGCACACACAGTTTCACGTGCTCACGCCGCCCAAATACACCGGTGTACTTGTTAGCAAAGTCGACTGGTAGATGGAATCCGAATCGTTTGAGATCGACGATGTCGCCAGGTGAGAGCCAGACGTCGACAACACTCGTGTCGATGATGGAAGTTGGGTCGTACGCGTTGTCGCTGCAAGTGCAGGCCTTCAAGTGTTCGTTCCAGCGCGGGTGTGTCAAGGGCCAATCCTCTTGCGCGGACCATGAAAGCATCTCGTCCTCGCTGATCATGGCCCCATCGGAGTAAACTAATCGGCATCTGAGCGGAGAGAGCGGAGAGTCGAATGCGGAATCACCCGCATTGCTTGAGGCGTTTGATCGCGCAACGAAGAGTGCTCCAAATACAACAGTGGTGCTTATGAATGTCAGTGTCCACACAAACCACCATTTTACTCGAGTGGTGCCACACGACCACGACGACTCACAAGAGTCGACAAACCGGTCACACGTCGCGTCTTCCGTTGGATGCTGTACCGTTACATAACTTGCCTTTGGTGGCATCGCGCGCTTGGTCGCTCAGAAACACACACTCACAAAGAATCACATGATACGCGTGTACATTGGCGTACAACACGTATTTGATAGCACTACCAATCTTATTCATAGGTCCTTTTACAACGCACATCAACGCGCACCGTTGACCACATCGATACAGGGACACTTTACCGAACACGACACTTGCTGGCAACGCTTCCCAGGAAGTAGTGCATCCAAAAGGGACGTGTCATCTCCATGCCAATGCTCGTCATGACGGAGTCGCGGTTCCACATGTTTTGAAAACACCAGTGCATCGTTCGACACAACTGCATCAGGGAGTCTTCTCGCACGACTGGAATGTTCTTGACGTGGGACAAGATGAGTTGCGGGCAGAACGAGGCGAGCAACGGGTGACGCTGCAGGACGCGACAGGCGACGGTCCATTGAGCCGCGTCGCATGGCTCGTTGAACGGGGCGGCACCCAGCGCGAGCGTCGATTCGCGTGCGCTTCCAATGTAGTAGATCCAGTTCATGCTCACGCGAGCGTAGAGCACATCGAGTGGTTCGAGCGTCGTTGGAGTGACCGTGCACGATTGGTCAAGCGCATGGAAGGCGTATGCCAAATGCATCTGCTCGTGCATGACTCGGTTGCAGCGGTAACGATGCTGAGTGCATACGGGTTGCATGATCGAGCGTCTCAACGCGTCTGGGCTCACGAAACCGACGTTGATGTGCTTGGGCATCGTTTCGTACAGACGCTTTCGCTTGGACTTGCTATGGGACGCGATATTGATGCGGTGGGAGGATAAACGCATCTTTGCGTCGGATACTTCTGCCAGCGAGTTGTAGGTCCACTCGAACAGCATGCCCTGAAGATCGCCTGTGTCTTTGTCGTCGCTCACTCCATCGTCGCGCGCCTGGACTGCCTTTGCAATGAGCACGTCGCATACCAGCGCAAGCGCCAGTGCGATTGCATTGGCCGGTGTCAGAGCAACAACGTCTTGTGATTGTGGCAATGCGTCGTAGACGACGCAGATGAACTGCGCGATCTCGACAATCGAAACGCGATCCAATCCTTGCGAGCTGCGAACGACCTTTGTCGCCATGACCCTTCTAAGTGGCGCGTTGTCGCGTGCACGCGAATGCGTCTCTGTGAGCAACGTGCTGTCAAAGAGGAGTGCAACGGCGCGCTGTGCTACGTCTGTGGCGTCTTCGTCGCGTTGCCACTTGCATAGCCAATCTTCCCGTGTCTTGTTTCTGTCGTAATTGCATATCATGTCCGTGATGGCGGCACGCAGCCTGACAATGGTCCAGGTGGTCGACGTGCTTTCTGAGTACATTGCGTCCAGCCGGTCGCGCTGCTGAGACGACAACGAGCGAAGCGTGCGAAACAGTGCGGCACACGCGACACTCGACGCGTCGACCGGTCCCAACACGGAGCCAGGTGCCACCATCGGCGATTCGTACGCCATGCGCATGACCAGCGCGTGCATCGAAGAACTGTGGCGTGTGGAAGTGAGCCATCTGCAAAAGGCGAGAGTGGATGTTGCACGGCTTGCACTGCTTTGCATACACATACGAGCCTGCTCGTCGTCAAAGGCGTGAAGCTGCTTCGCGCTGGTCTCAAGCAGTGTTTGTGCCGAACGTAGGGCGTTTCGCACTTCGGCGACCATGCCTTCGGCGGACGCTTGCAACGTGAGGACTCCCGTCATGCTCCGGAAATCGGCGCTGTCTTCGGTCATCCAAGAGGATGGCACAAGTGGTACTTTGATCGGTGCGTAGTGTACGCCATCGTAAGCCACACAGAGCAACGTGTTTGCCAGTGCAAAGAGACGCATGTCATGGTTGCGCTGCTTCGTGCGCTCAGCGCAGTCATGGGTGCCATCGACATTGCCATCGACATTGCCATCGACGTTGCCATCGCCCGGTTGAGGCAACTCGCTGCAGTGCACGGCGACCTGTTGGTCGAGTGGAGACAGTTTCAGTTGCAAGGGAAGACGCGTCTGCATCTCTGCCAATGCATCGATCGTGCTTAGGATCAACGAGGGCGTCACCACGGATAGGCTGGAGCAGTCGTCATCAAACAAACACGTGATGGCGTCGCTGACAGACGTTTCGTTACCAGGCGCGCATTCCAAGAGCCATAGTGTCAGCCTAGCAATTGTTTGGCACTGCTGGTCTTCTCGGCGAGTAAGCGTCGCGAGCATTGGTTGCGACGCAAGCGTGCTATCTTCGAGGCGACGACGTTGCTTCACGTCTTCGTTTGAGGTTTCAAGTTGGTCCAGGATGGGCGACGTAGAACGCGTGTTTATATTCTTGCGTGGCGCAATCGTGCACGACCATCTTTGGCACGTGGAGGGGCGCGCTTGCGGTTCCAACGAAAACTCGTCGCGCTCGCGCGCCGCGGGAACGTCGTCTTCGTCGTCGCTGTACCCAATGTCTAGCATCAGACGTAGTGAGTCTTGCGTGTAGGCTTTGTGAGCATCGAGTGCAAAGCTCGATGGAATGGGAGTTGCGGCCATGCTCGCCATGAGTCTGTATCGATCGCGCCGGGGGAGAGGCTGGTCTGCTGGTGTACAACGGTCACTGAGAGTGCTCGCTTTTGGACGTCGTGTCCGACTTGTGCGGTGGGTCGCAGAGGACCGATTCGAGGGATAGCGTCTGGAAAAGAAAAGCGATCGCTTGGCCCATGGTCTAATTGGGACACAACATACACATACCCACACACTGTCTTTATACGAGCACTTTCACATCGAGCGTCCAAGTAAGCATACGCGAATACTCGAACGCTATCGATAGACCGAGAGCATCGAAATGCATGGCAACGGTAGAAGCGTCTGAGAATCATCGGGGCATGACTGTGGAAAAGAGAGCGCGCAGGACGCCCAGCAACGTCGATTCGTCTTCAGTCTTTTGCAACGCCGACATACTTTTCCACATCATAAACACCGATCCAGAAGCCATCGGCGCGTCCGTGCGCGGCGTAAATGTGGCCGGCAAGCGAGCTTGTTGCAAATTCAAACGACTCACGCTCGAAGACCTTTGTGTGCCGTTCACGACGTACACCTATCCAACCATATTCCACGCGAATAACGAACTTGACGTCGAGTCGTACCCGGAATGGGCAAACACAGTGTCCACCTCGGATGTTCCAACTTCAAGGCGCGCATTCACACGCGCGCTGTCCAAGAGCGTGGTCATGTTGCCAATCACCGACGTGGCGGAGCACATTGCGGCGCTTCCGGCGCGGTATTTGCACCGACTGCAAGCGACTCACCAAGCACCGAAAGAGGGCATCGACGTATTTCAAACCCGTCGCGTGCACCTGGTCAATGTCAAACACGTGATGCGAGAAGTCATCCGCGTCTACGGAGGGGTGTGGTCGCTTTTGGCAAGACGCCACCGACGCAGAAGACACAAAAGGATCTCAAATGTGCTGATGCCCCCGCTTCCGGCAAAACAAGTCGCTGCAATCGAGTGCGTCCAGCAACTGCTGCACGACAGCAGCGGTCCATTTTACATGTTACACGAGCGCGATCAGAAATACGTGCTCGACGCTGTCTCTCGTATCTACGAGGACAGTGTTCACGAGTAACCTTGGTGCGTTACAAATGCATGTACATCTCACACGCTCTCCTCTACGTGCTACGCACCTATAGACTGTCACCACGATCTTGTTTCACTCTCAGCAGACCCGAGCACACCGTCCACTCGAGCTCGCTCCAGTACTCTCACACGCGACACCACCCCATAGTCGGCTTTTGCAATCTTGCAACACCACGACATACAACTGCGTACAGTGCGCTTTGCGCGTCACATCATCCACCAACTCCAGCTGCACTCGTCGTAAGCCAAGTTGCGCATAGCTGGACTGCGCAAGATGTCGTACTCGATGGCTTTGAGTTCAACCAGGTCCTCGGTGGTCTCGTACAGCCGGGTTGAGTCGCGGTAAAGAGTGTTTATCTCCTGGCAGGCGCTTCCGTACTTTGTTTTAAGTGACCCGTCCGTCTGTTTGTGAACGAGTATAGGCAGTACGTTCATTTGCCAGGCCGTCGTCTTCGACGCCATGTTGTCGAGTCGAGCCATTTTGTTGTGAATGTTGGTTTCCCGCGCAAATCCAATCTCCCACGCGATCCGATTTAGAGCCCAGTCGTATCGAGATTGATTTGATGGGGCCGTCCTCCAAGCCGAAGACCAAGCTTGCATGAGCACCCTGGAGTCGACGAGCGCAAAGCGCGTCGACTGCATCTCGCTGGGTGGATGCATCTCGAAGGTGGTGCGCGTCAGCTTGCTGACGATGGGTGGCTCTTGGAGGCTTCCATGCTGGCACTTTGCCGTGTGTTGGCTGTAGTTGAAACCACGGTCTTCCGCAACGTCGATGTTGTCGAGACTTTGATCCGTGTCGAAGGAGGTTTCGATCTCCTGCACCATCGGTGACGCAATCAGCGGCGCGGACATGGCAACGAGTCTTCGGAACAAGGTCGGATTGAATACGATGACATCGGCCGTTGTATCGACAAACCAGACGTGCGTGTACAAGTGGCGAAGCGCTCCGCGTCGCGGACGCGACGTCTGTATCCATCGCGTCGTCTCTGTAAGTTGACTGAGCCGACACGACGAGCACACTCCCGCAATCTCTCCAACTATATGTTTCTTGACATTCATGTACCAAGGAGTGGTGGAATGGTATTGGAAAGCGTCGTCGTCGTAACTCTCGGCGTCCATGTGTATCATCAAAAGATCATCTCTGTCCAAGAAGAGTTTATTCACCAGTGCCATGCCATGGAAAGGGCTCATGGGCTGAATGTAGAGCGCCATCGAGACGAGCCACCGCATGCTTTTGAAACTGTACTTGTCGTCATGTGCAACCCAACTGGTTGCATTGGGGATTGGCTCGTGAGGCGCAATCTGAGAAGGCATTGGCAGCGCATCATCCGATTCGCGGAATGGAATTTCTTCCTCTTTCAAAACGGTATTGGACGTGTCGAGACAAGCCGCGCTGCGGATCTCGGGCCACAGTTTACGTATAGAGTCCACGCTGTTGGGACTTGAGGAGAGGCATGGATCGTCAAGACATCGTTCAACTCGCTGTATTGTGAGCGGGGGCTGCGAGATGCCGTTTGCATCGCACCGGAGAGACGTGTTGGGAGAGGCTCGAGAGGGCATCCGTCGCGTGAAACGTTCTAACACATGATCGCCCCAGCGCACAGCGCCTTGCAACTGGATCGTGGGGTCGTACATGCTGAGATGCGTCAGCGTCGCTGCGAACGAAGCTGCGATCATCTGGTGTGATCTCAGACGACGGTTTTACAAGTGTGAGCAGTATCTACAAGCACCGTCGATGTAGAGACGGCGCACGTCGTTTTCTTTGCAAATCCGCTTCGATTGGACTCGCTGGATCTTTATACGTACACAGCTATATAACACCGCCGGGAATCCATAAATTAACGCGCATTATGAGTGAGCGTGTCGCTTCCTTTGCGCGCAGGAGTGGGCGCGTTTTTTTGCACCGTACCAAACCTACTCGGACCACGAGCCGTTTTCTATACAAGTGCCACAAGCGACAGATCAACGTCTAAAACACCACCAACTGAAATACGAGCCCAGCAAGGATGATGAGGAGAATGCACAGTACGGCGGTCGCCACTCTACACGCCATGTTGCGATGTTTTATATCGGCTGTCTGTTTCTCAATCACAAACGCCTCCAACTCGTCGCGTATCATGTCCGAATTGTAATGTTGGTGTCCTTCGAAGCGTCTTGTCTCTGTGGAGAGCGAACGTGCGTCCGCGTGCATCAATTACACTCCCACCCAACGATGCCTCCGATGCCTCTGATGCCTTGTGATGCTGCCAAAGAGCTCCCTTGATTGCGTTGCAATGCACCACGAGCACACGGCTGCAAACGAAATCCACCCTTATAGACAGCCTGGTCATACCGTCCAATACACTGCCGCTGATCTATGCTGCGCCTCAAAGGGTGTTGTCAAAGGGTGTTGTCAAAGGTGCGACAGCGAAACCTGGCTCGGCCTTCGAACACGTCCATCAGCATGTGCGGCTTGAGCGCTTTCATACCACGCATGGTCGCATTCTTCACCACACGCCACGCCAACTGGTTCACGATCGCATCGGCATGGTATGCTAGCCGCTCCAAGGCCTTGTGCGATACCGTGACGCGAGCGCCGTAAACCGACCCGGCGCACGTGTCGGGATGCAAGCGACGTGCCGTCAAAAACAGTGCCCTCGTTTCTCGCGTCGACACAAGTCGGTGAAGCGCATCGCGAGCGTTGGAACCTCTGACTCCCTGGACCGATAGCTTGCACGCCACACGTTGCAAGCTATGTTTTGCGGATCGTCTGCATGCCTTGCGCTTGCCTTTGCGCACGCCACGAGCCGGCTCTTGGGCGACCTCTTGCAGTGCAATGTTTTGCTCGTCGATCGGAGGAGTCTTGCCACTCGAACTAGTCGCAGACAGTTCCGAAAGCGCTGCATTATCACCCGTTTGCATGACAATTTGCTTGTATGTCGACGTCGTAACAATCGCTCACACGAGTCTATCAGCGCGCTGCTTGCTCTATATACGTATCGATCTACGCATGAGTCCATGCAGGCGCACGTGTACCCTTTGCCTCTACAAAGAGAACCACGCATAGTGCACACTCTCGATGCGCACATGCATACATTGAACTCGAATGCACATCTGCTTGAATAGTATGACGTTTTCATACGATCCTTTCATACGATTGCCAGATACACCTATTCCGTGGCCCCTTCCTCCTGCCTCACAACATACACGCCCCGTTTCAACCTGACATTGAGTATGCATGGAGATGCCTGCACACACGT
>Ga0228634_1001749_pt1 | contig 11876 bp, 9 predicted proteins | sample 42DmetaG_FD_190063 | JGI IMG/M metagenome (GOLD analysis project Ga0228634, IMG submission 190063) | Seawater microbial communities from Monterey Bay, California, United States - 42D | ecosystem: Environmental > Aquatic > Marine > Coastal | place: USA: California | collected 2016-09-27
TCATCGTTCCAAATCAAATTGGTGTAGTCTCTACCAAAACGGGGTAACTATCCCTTCTAAATTGCGTAAAGCGCGGGATACAATGAAAAATGGCTCGCCCTTATTGATGAACTTCCGATTCAAATTTTTGTAGCTATTCCAATTTACCTCAATATCTACTTGACGACTTATAGATGATTCCACCACTCTGTATCCTATCCTCTCTTTGCGAGCAACATCTGCAATAGTGCTATTTATCAAACATCTAGCCAAATATTCATCATACCCTTTTGTTGTGCTGGATCTCCGCTCACACCAATCATATTGCTCCGTTGTTGTCGTGTTGTCATCACAATGCTCGCATTGGTAGCGAGCAGGGTTGATTTTTAAATACACTGGCGTATCCAATATCGATAGATGCCTCACCTCTATTGAAGGTGCATATCCGTAATGTATTTTCGCATGTTTTCCACATTTATAACACTTAGTTCCTTCCTTATTGCTTTTAACTGTAATCACTATATTACCCTTTTTATCGTAACTCTGAGTGATTATGTCTAAACTTTTGATGTCGAGCGGTATGCTAAATTCCTTCATATTATGCGAAGTTTGTTATTTTATATAACTACTATAACCCTAATATAATGGTACTTCAATATCAACTAGAAACGCAATAGAGCCCTCTTTATTCCCTAATGCTAATTCTTTAATAAATCATAACTTTAAAGAGAAAATTAATGTAAACTACTTTAAAAATTATATAGAAAAAAAATACAAATAATTTACCTATTACGCTCTATAATTCTTATTTCACTTTTTAGCCTTCCTCTAGAAATTATATCTTTAAATTCTTTCATTTTCTGCAATGCAGATAGTGATTTCTCTTCACAAAAAGAAGATAAAATATCGGTTACCTTTTCTACTACACTCTCCTTGTTCGTATTACCGTACCTCAGCAATAAATACTCTTCAAAAAATAAATCGTAGGTATTCTTATTCTCTGTGTCAAATATTGAATATATACTGCGCATAAACCTCCCTATATCTGCATATTCTCCGATGTTATACTTTTCCCCTAACATTTTATGGATACCATACTTATCTACTTTTGCTTGGGTTAACAGGTATTCTTCAAATTCCTTTTTTTCTTTTTTAATATCTATTCCATCAGATATTGTGGTTGTTATCTTTTCTGTAATTGAATCTTCTATTTCTTTCTTTTGAGTTTTTAAATTATCAGATAAATTATCAATATCTGGTTTTCTATCCCCTACCCCATATTCTCCTGATAATATCATCTGAATAGTATCTAATTTGCTTAACCATGCAAACGTTGCCTTAAAATTAGTTTTAGTTACCTTTTCTCCCATTAAGAATTTACTTGAATTTACTTTTATGGCGTATTCTTCCCAATTATCCATAGAAGAATTAAAGATCTCTTTGTAGGCTTTGTTTAATCTAGCAACTATCTTTTTATTACTATAAGCCTTTATGGGTCTTAGAGAATATTCAAAAATATTATTCCATTTATGGAGCATGTGCTTTGCTATCTCTCCCTCTTTTTTAGAATTAATAGAAACATCTTCTTCTTTTGCTAAATTAACAAAAATTTTATTTTCAGAAGAATTATTCTTTGTATAGTTATTCTTAGTTACTATTAACATTTGTTCATTTTGAACAACTCGATTTGTCCATTTTGAACAAATGCATACTTCTGGGCTTTTTTTAACATATTTATTAATAATCGGCGTTACTTCAGTAAATATAACATTCTTATCAATTTGATGAGTTTTTTGCAGATTATATGTATTTAATAAATTTTTATCATTTGATTCAGTGTTATCAATTGCTTCGCTAGAGCTAGACTTTGATTTAGTGGTATCGTTACAGGTTTTAGATGATAGTGAATTTGAAGGTCTATCTTCTAATAATTTATTATATTCATGATAGTCAATAGAATACCACTTAGTTTGATTCCATTTTTTAGAATTTACTTTAGTAGATTTAATTAAGCCTATATTTTCCAAAGACTTAATGGTTCTCCTTAGTTTGGAAGTAGACCAATAAGTAAATTGCTCTGACCACTTTTTGTATGAATTATAAATCCATTTTCCATCTAGGTTATCAATATCTCGACCGCATTTGGAGATCCAGTATTCTAGTTGATTTAGTAAAATAGACTCAGACTCACCTATTAAAGATGCTATCTGAGGATTTATGGTGTGTATATATGATGTCATCTTTCCCCTTTATTTAATAAAAGAGTAAAAAAAGTATAGCGATATAGCTCAAGTAATATAAAAAAACTTGAACTACTAATGGAATTATATAATTTAATAATAGTAGTATTTCTCATAGATTGCGCTCCATATTTGAATTAGTTTTTATAATTTAAAATACGAATACGCTTGCGTTATAACTATGGCTAAGTTATAATAAACTATGAAATTTGTGGCGAGGTATTCGTACTTCGCTTACTTTTTATGTCATATCAAATCTTAAATATAAATAATAAAATAATGCTCTCTTGATTATATAGCATAAAAAATAAAGTGTGCAATATAAAATGACCCCATTGATAAAATAAGTTGAATTCCTAAAATAACTATTTATTGTATTATAATTATTAAGCTATATTTTATATTGAAACAAATCCCAATAGAGCGAGTGTATATCAAATAATGTCAGACTTATATTTGGTTAACAAATTATAATATAGGTGAGTTCTAATAGATCATTTAAAGCTAATGAGTTCGAGGGTCTAATATTAGTTGCAAGACGTATTTTATAATGTTAATACTAGATAAATACAATATTCCTAACTTCGCAGCCGCGAATTTAAAAGTAAAGGTAATTTATGAAAACAGACAATGTAATCAATGGTCTAACTCAAAAAATAATGGCTGATTTATCTGGGGTGTCAAACTCAACAATTAGCAGATTTATTACAGAAAATAATATTGTAGCAATAGATGATGGCACACAAAGAAACCTAAGATACAGTATAGCAAATTCAAGAAATATTATTAAAGAAGTTTCCGATATAAATAGAAATATCAAAAAGAAAAAGCAGGCTTTTTATAATTTTAAAGGTGGGACAGGCAAAACCAGCATATGTTTTCAAGTAGCTACACATTTAGCTATGATGGGTTACAAGGTCTTAGCGATAGATGCTGACCCACAAGCTCATTTATCTCTATCACTAGGAGTTATGAAAGAAAATAATATGACTCTTTATGATTTAATATGTGGTAATCAGGAGGCAAATGATATAATAGTGAATATATACGAAGGCCTAGATTGCATACCTTCAAATTTATCATTAACAAGACTAGAAACTGAATTATCTAATATACCAAGAAGAGAAGAAAGAATAAAAATTGAGCTAGATTATCTTCAAGATCAGTATGATTTTATACTTTTAGATACAAATCCAACTATTAGTCTTTTAAATAGGAATATTATTTATTTTGTACATATACTTAATATAGTATGTGAAACTCAACCATATAGTCTTAATGGCTTAAAACTATTAATGGAAGATCTTGAAAAATTTTTTCATCACATGGGAATTGATAAAAGGGAGATTAATATTATACCTAATAAATATGAAGATAGAACTAGTAATTCAGGAGAAGCGATGGCAGTGCTAAAATCTTTTTATTCAAATTTTTTAAAAGAGGATTTTGCTGTAAGAAGAAGTGAAGATATAATAAACTCTTCTAAATACAGTAAGCCATTAGCTTTTTTTGCTAGAAGAAACTCTATTGCTTTAGAAGATATTATAGATCTAATTAAACATATTATTAAAATTTCATCCTAAAAAATTGTAATGTAGAATGGCAAAAAAAATAAAGTATAGAAAAATTTCTGAAGAGATGGAAAAGCTTGCAACGCCTGAAATAAAAAATAGTAGGGTAGGAATTGGATTTGAAGATAAAGTAAAAGAATTTTTTTTGATTAATGTTGCAAATCTTGTGCCTTTCAAAAACCAAGCGCGCATTCATTTTGATGAAAAAGAAATTATTAATTTGTCTGAATCTATTAAAAAACATGGAGTGCGACAGCCATTAACAATTATTTCATGCGAAAATCATAAAGGTATATTTGAAGTTATTAGTGGAGAAAGAAGATTAAAAGCCGCAAAAATTGCAGGATTAAATAAAGTGCCGTGTATAATTGTGCACGATAGAAATATAGCCCAGGAAATAGCAATTGTAGAAAATATACACAGACAAGATTTACATCCTATAGAGCTTGGATTGGCTTTTAATATATTATTAGAGAAAGGGGCTTTTGGATCTCAATCATTAATTGCAGATACCCTCTCGATGAGCGAATCAACCGTATCTGAGTATATTAAATATACTAAAATACCAGAGGAGATAAGAAATATTTTAATAAAACAAGGCATTAGATCCAGAGATAAGTTAAGAAAAATTTTAGCGGAAAAAGATAATTTAGAAACTATTAAGCAGTTTTTAGGACTAACTGAAGTAAAAAAAGAAACTAAAAGTTTTTCTGTGATGAGAATCAATATATTGAATGAGGAACTAAAATTTCAACTAAATGGAGTTGAAAAATTAAATATAGAGCAAAAAGAGATATTAAAAAAACAATTATTAAAAGTGATTAATGAATTATGATAAAACAGCCGTAAATTTTTGAAAGAAAAGAAATAGTTCTAGTATCCCTAAAGATAGAGATTTATTAAAAGCTCAGTATTTTACAAGCAGAAGGTATAAATAACAAGGCAGGGAGGTACAAAAAAAGCAAGGTATATTTGTACCGTGCTAAATTTTTCATACATGAGTACAATTAGTGTTTATTAGACTAGTTTGTACCACCGCAGTACAGTATGTTTTTTGAGACTATTTTGTACTACAATTTCCTCCGCAATAATTATTGCTGAACTGCACTTTGATAATTTGCTTAACTTGTTTGCATTTGAAAATAATAAAATCTAAAAAAATCTTGAATTTTTACCACCAATTAAATATCGTAAAATTGATGTAAATAATCTAAAATTTAGCACAGTATATAAATATGAGTAAAATAGGGTATAGAATAATTTTAGAAAAAGATGGTAAAAAGATAATATTGTTAGATCAGGAGATAAATAAACCAAAAAATTTATTTGAGCTTGGTGTAAATTATGAGGATCAATTAAATTTGATTAAAGGATTGCCAGTTGTGCATACAAAAAAGAAGAAAAAGAATAAGGAAATATTCTCAGAAAAATACACCTACAAAAATAGAAATGGCAGGGCTTATTACCTGCACCAGCGTCAAAACAAAAATGGCAAAATATTGTATACTATGAGCCAGAATAGTGCAAATGCTATTCAAAGTGATATTCCAGCTGGATATGAGGCACATGAAAATTATGAAGGTAGAATTTTTTGTAGAAAAAAAAGGCCATTACAAATTGATCCAGAAGAAATACAACTAATAGAAAATGCACTGAAAAAGTATGTTGATTATCCATTCACAGATAAGCATGATAAAACCATTTTTTTATATTCTGCAGACAAAAGTCACGATAGTCTTTACCCATTTTTTGAAATGTATACACCTAGTGATTCAACTAAAGACATTGAAAAACTACATCACTACACACCATTTTTAAAAATTTCATTAGTGGATTTAAATAAAAGGCTATTCAGGTGTTACCACTATGATAATTATATGTCGTATGAATGGATCGATAATGGTATTTCAACATTAAATGAAATAATTCAAGAGCATTTAATCAAAAGAAATGAATTGGACATTCCATTTTAAAAATATTGTTTATTAATCTGCAGCAGAGCAGGGTGGGACAGGGATTTTGATGTACAATATTATGTGCAATTAATTGTATAAATTCATTGTAGCGTGTTAAGATTGTCAGAGGGGTCAAAAAATACTATATTAATATGAAGCAAATTGGCTGCACAGATAGTAGTAGCTAATATATTTATATTAAAGCTATTGCTAAGTAATGAAATTACATAAACATTAAAAATAAGGAATGAAGGTACTTGAGTATAATAATCTTGATACAGACGGTTTATTAAATAAATATAAAAAAATAATATCATTTATTGAAAAAGGCGATTTTTATTCTGCTCAAGTTAAGAAGCTGCGTAGTAGTCTATATTACGCAGCTAGACTTGATATTACCAATAGATTGTTATTCCAAATAGTAAAATATGAAGGACAAAAATATGCGTTAATGCTGGAAATTATACGCAATCATAATTACTTAGATTCAAGATTTTTAAGAGGAGCTAAAGTAGATGAGGAGGGCATAAAAGAAGTCGATGAGAAGGGTAGTATAGAAGATAATGATATAGAAGAGATAAAATTTATAGATCAAAAAGCTAGGGTTATCTATTTTTTAAATAAGGCAATTTCTTTTGATGAGCAACAGGCAAAAATATATAACGAGAGACTACCTTTTATACTTATAGGATCTGCTGGAAGTGGCAAGACTATGCTCGCATTAGAAAAGCTTAAAACTCTAACAGGAAATATACTTTATACCAGTTTATCATCGTATTTGGTGAATAATTCCAGAAAGTTGTATTATGCAAACAATTATCAAAACCCAAATCAAGAGCTAGAATTCTTATCGTTTGAAGAGTTTATCAGCACAATTGCAGTGCCTAGCGGCAAGGCAATGAGCTTGCGACATTTTAAATCATGGTATCAACGTCATAATATAAAAAAAATAAGTGCAGATAAAATATATGAGGAATTCAAAGGTACGTTAACAGGGGTGGATATCAATAAATTGCATCTTACTAAAGAAGAATACATGAATCTTGGTGTGAGGCAGTCTTTGTTTTTAAATGATGAAAAAGAAAAGATATATAATTTGTTTTTGAAATATTTAGATATTTTGAAAAAAGACTATTACGACTTGAATATGGTGTCTTTTGAATATCTTGCATTTTTGAAAAAACAATATGACTATGTTGTAATAGATGAGGTGCAGGACTTAACAAATGTACAAATTAAGTTATTGTTAAATTCTTTGAATGATAAAGATAATTTTATATTATGTGGAGATTCTAATCAAATAGTGCATCCAAATTTTTTCTCTTGGAGTAAAGTTAGATCACTCTTTTATCAAGAAATTGATTCAAGTAATAAAGAAATCTTATGTTTATTAACCAAAAACTATAGAAACAGCACGAACATAATATCAATAGCAAATGATATATTAAAAATTAAACAAAAGAAATTTGGCTCAATAGATAAAGAAAGTAACTACTTAATAAACTCGTTGCATGATAAAAATGGAGAAATATGTATTTTTAATAAAAAAGACAAGGAATTAAAAATATTAAATAGCAGTACAAGGAGGTCAACTAAATTTGCCGTAATAGTGTTAAATGAAGAGATGAAGCTAGAAGCTAAAAAACATTTTGAAAATCCATTATTATTTACAATTCAGGAGGCAAAAGGTTTAGAGTATACGAATATTATATTATTTAATTTGGTAGGCTCTGAGTCTAAAAAATATCAGGAAATTGCAAGTGACATAACAAAAGAAGACCTAGAAAAAAAATTAGTATACGCAAGGGCTAAAGATAAAAAAGATAAATCAGCAGAGATTTATAAATTCTATATCAATGCTTTTTATGTAGCAGTCACAAGAGCAATTGAAAATTTATATATAGTGGAAGAAAATATTAATAATAACTTTTTAAAATTGTTGGATATACCGCAATATACGGGATCAATAGAAAATATAGATAGTGTAGTTGAGTCAAATATAGAGTCATGGCAAAAAGAAGCTAGCGAGTTAGAAAAACAAGGTAAAATGGAGCAGGCGGACAATATAAGAAAAGAGATATTAAATGAAGGTGATGTGCCTTGGGATGTTATAAGTGATACAAAATATACAGAATTAAAAAATAAGGTGTTTAATGAACAGGCAAGCAAACAAGAAAAAATTGAATTATTTGAATACTGCTTAATTTGTGAAAAGTTTACAGATATATGGAAGTTACGCAATATAAATGTTAAAGCCGCACATAACCTAAAAAAATCTTATAATGTGATAAAAGAAAAATATTTTTCATCTTATAAAAAAAATAGTAGTGAAAATATAATAGAAAACACAAGATTATATGGTTTAAATTATAAAGATAGATTTAATCAAACGCCAATAATTGCAGCCATAAAACTTGGTAATGCAGAATTAATTAAAGAACTAGTCAACAGAGGTGTGAACACGGATATAAAAGACAATAATGGCCTTACGTGTTTACAAAGCTTATTAAACTCAATTATGGTTGGGATAGCTGGCGTTGTCATGACAAATGAAATTAATATTCATGATTCTTTCTCTCTATTAGGAGCAGAGGGTACGATTATTAAAGTTGATAATAAGCTGCTTAAATTAGATCCTAATACAATGGAATTTTTTCTATATAATTGTATAGTGGCTTTAATGGCAAATAATTTTGGTATTGTATCAGAGAATAGTGTCACAACTTTTAATGCAGAAATACTAAAAAAATTACTATCTAATCTTCCCGACAATATCTTAAAACCTAATAGAAAAAAAAGGAATTATATATCAGGGATGTTATCTAAAAATGAAAAGAGCAAAATACATCAATATAATAGGAGATTGTTTATTAGAATAAAAAGAGGAGCATATAAATTAAATCCAGATATAGAAATTAAATGTAATGATGAATGGGTTCATTTATCAAATGCGCTGCAATAAATGTATAGTAATTATAAAAGTTTGAGAAGAATACGATGTGATAACTGTATCAAAAACATATGGGCCTGTTGAAAAAGTCTCTTAATAAGATGTGTAAAAAGAAGCGAGATATGGTACAATGGGAGAGAGCAACAAAAGGCAAGGTTATGCAAGGAATCAATAGTTATACTCCTCAATTATTTACGTATATAAATATAGAAGAGCTAATTCCTAAAAATCATATTTTGAGAAAAATAAACAAAATTTTTGATCTAACATTTGTAAGAGAGTTAACGGCTGATTATTACTGCCATAGCAATGGCCGACCTTCTGTAGATCCAGAATTATTTTTCAGGATGATATTAATAGGTTATATACAAGGGATAAGGCATGATAGAAGGTTATGCGAGGAAATCAGATGTAATATAGCGTATCGTTGGTATTGCAAACTCAATCTAGATGATAAAGTTCCAGATCATTCATCTTTGAGCAATATTAGAGATAGATATGGAGAAGAAGTATTTGAAAAGTTCTTTAATAAAGTAGTAGAGAAATGCAGGGAATACGGATTAGTGAAGGGCGAAATAGTAATGACAGATAGCACATTAATAGATGCTGATGCCTCTTTAGAATCAATAGTAGCAAAGGATACAGAAAAAGCAAAAACAGAAAACTTGATAAAAAATGAAAGAAAGCCAACTGATTCAATGCCTAAGATAAAAATAACAAATGACACTCATGTTAGTAAAACAGACCCTGATAGTTCTTTAGCTAAGAAAAATAATAAAGGAAAAGGGCTAAAATATAAATCTCACACGACCATAGATGCCGATAGTAGGGTCATTATAGATTGCAATATTAGCACAGGGTCTTGCCATGATACAAAAGAATATCTAGAACGAATAGCGTATATTCAAAATAAATATGGCTTCATTATAAAAGAGGCAATAGCTGATAGGGGGTATGGTGCTATTGATAATATAAAATCGCTCAATGAAAACAATATTATCACATATATACCGTTATTTTCCAATAGAAGCGGTAAAGTTGCTAGTATAGAAGAGGAAGGTTTTATATTTTATCAAGATGAAGATAAGTATATTTGTCCCAATGGAAAAGAGTTGTTACCTAAAAAACGAAGTAATAGCAAGGTTTACAAATCTAAATCTGAGGATTGTAAAGAATGCTCTATAACGAAAGATTGTACAGCTAGTGTTAGAAAATGTTCTGAATATATAAGGCATATATATCGTAGCGATGATCAAGTGTACTACGAAAAAGAGCAGCAACGTATGAAAGAAGTAATTTTTTCTAAAAAACTAAGAGAAAGAATGTGGAAAATAGAAGGAATATTTGCTGAAGCTAAAAATAGCCATGGATTATCTAGAGCAAAATATAGAGGTATTTCCAAAATGCAGATACAAAATTATATGACAGGTGCAGTCCAAAACTTAAAAAGGTTAATAGGAGGTCGTTCATATGAATTAGCGGTCTTTTTAAGTGATTTACGTATGCAAAAAGTATGGATAAATTTCTATAAGAGAGTTATTATTGGTAACATTGAAATATCTCTAAATTCCCTGTAAAAATATTTTACACATCTTATAAAGAGACTTTTTCAACAGGCCCATATGTTTTTGGTATCTCAAACTTATTAGTAAAATTTTCGAATAATTTTGCTAAAACACGGTTCCAAAAATACTGCCAATTTAAGAAGTGAAAATTAACCAAGCAAATAGGTTTTTGGCACTTAATCTCTTTAAATATTATGAAGCTTGATTCGTCACGAGCTCCCACTTTATTCTGAAGTACCTCGGAGCAAAACCCCGAGGATCATTATTTAAATTCTAAATCTTTTAATCAGTTAAATCGGAGAATCTTTCATTAAGAACAAGATTCTCCATTGTTAATTCGTCTGAATCATTCTCCATATATACAGCAATACCAGTTTCTTCAAATTTCCCAGAAATGATAATTTGTGTCATTCCATTGAAAATTCAAGCACTAAGTTGAACAAAACCTATAATTTTTCATCCCATATTTCATTGGGAGTTTTGTAGCCAAAAATTCTTCTTGGCATATTATTTAAAATGTTCTCAACATTATCAAGCGCCTCCTGAGTAATAGTATTAATATCAATATTTTTAGGTAGAATTCTATGAATCATAGAATTCATTTTCTCTACAAGAGCCTTCTGTCTTGGTCTATAAGCATCGCAAAAATATGTATTAAAGTTCATTAATTTATAAGCCATGTGCCCTACAAATTCTTTGCCATTGTCCATAGTGAGGGTTTTACGTAATTTTTCTGGGATAAGGCTTATTTTTTTCATAAACCCAGTTGTTACTGCAAGAGATGTTTTAGATCTATTTAATATTAAGAAAACCTTCTGAGTTGCCTTATCAACCATAACTCCAATGTTTTTGCTTTGATTGCCTTTATGAAATGTAAGATCTACTTCTACATGTCCGAGCTCTTTTTTATGACTTGCTATAGCGGGTCTTTCATGAATTGAAGTTCTATTTGGAATTACAACCCTCTTTACTCTTTTTCCCCTCTCTTGTCTTTTTAATTTTTTTTGAGGTAAATATCTGTACAAGGCTGCTTTTATGGCGATAGGAGATGAATATACATATCTGTAAATACTCTCTGTGCTTACGGTTTCTGCACTTTTATCAAGCTTTAATCTACCAGCTATTACATCCGGAGCCCACTCATATATCGTCATGCCCTTGGCTATATATGCTTGTAAAAATGGGCTTTTCTCTATTTTTAGCTCATCTTCTTTATGCAGCCTCTCTTCGTATTTTTTATGTGCTACACACGGCATATATCTACCATCCTCCTTATTTCTATTTATTTCCATACTTATTGCGCCTTTGGATCTGTCAAGAATTCCTGCTATCATACTTATTCCCATGCCTTTATCTATCATTTCCTTAATCTCATATCTCTCTTTTTTACTCAAATGGTTGTAGCTGTTCTTTTTCATCACAAACTCCTATTAAAAAATTTTATTTTATTTTTTAATAGGTTTTGTTCAACTTACTTTTAGCATTTTCATGTGATGGTGCAGCAAATTGCTGGAGTATTGCTAAATCGCTACAAGATCATTGCGGAACATTCATAGGAATACTGGATTGGTTCCATGTAGCAATGAAGTTTCAAAATATTGCATTACCTAAAACAC
>Ga0228634_1001758_pt1 | contig 11833 bp, 10 predicted proteins | sample 42DmetaG_FD_190063 | JGI IMG/M metagenome (GOLD analysis project Ga0228634, IMG submission 190063) | Seawater microbial communities from Monterey Bay, California, United States - 42D | ecosystem: Environmental > Aquatic > Marine > Coastal | place: USA: California | collected 2016-09-27
ATGTGGCCTTTGCTCACCGCTTACAGTCGCGGGGGCGGCTGTGGCATCTGGCCCCGACTTGGGTCACCGTCACCACATTCCCGTTTCAGACCCCGTCGCGCTTTGCGCATGGGGCCACCAAACTGCACCCGTTGTGCGTGTTCGGTGCGGGTGGGTCAACAATGAAAGCGTCATCTGGGGGCGGCATAACGGCATCTGTTCTGCGCGTGGGCCTATATATTGTGGATAACCTGACCCGAGTCGCGAAATATGCGATGCCTCGCCTTGACACAAGGCGCGCGCCTTTCCGAGACTGCCCTTGATATTGCGTTATTTCTTGAAGTGAGTCGCCCTTGCGTTTCGCCCGTCTTCGTCTGAATGGCTTTAAAAGCTTTGTTGATCCCACCGATTTGGTCATTGCGGATGGGCTGACCGGGGTGGTGGGCCCCAACGGATGTGGCAAGTCAAACCTGCTTGAGGCTCTGCGCTGGGTAATGGGCGAAAACCGCCCCACGGCGATGCGTGGCGGCGGCATGGAGGACGTGATCTTTGCGGGGGCCGCCACACGTTCGGCCCGCAATTTCGCCGAAGTAACGCTGGGCATGGACAACAGTGAGCGCCTTGCACCGGCTGCGTTTAATGGTGAGGAAAACCTCGATATTATCCGCCGGGTCACGCGGGATGTTGGCTCCGCCTACAAGGTGAACGGCAAGGATGTGCGGGCGCGTGATGTGCAGATGCTCTTTGCCGATGCCTCGACCGGGGCGCATTCGCCCGCGTTGGTCCGGCAGGGGCAGATCAGTGAGTTGATTAACGCCAAACCCCAAAAACGTCGCCGCGTGCTAGAGGAAGCGGCTGGCATCTCGGGCCTGTACCAGCGGCGTCATGAGGCTGAGCTAAAGCTGAAGGGTGCTGAGACGAACCTGACGCGGGTGGATGATGTTTTGGAGCAATTGGCCGCACAGTTGCAGACCCTTGCGCGGCAGGCCCGTCAGGCTGCGCGCTATCGCGAAATTGGGACCAGCCTGCGGTTAGCCGAGGGGCAATTGTTATACCGTCGCTGGCGCGAAGCAGAAGAGGCCCGCGCAAAGGCGGAGGCGCAGGTGCGCACCTTGTTGACCGAGGCCGCGCAGGCAGAGGGGGCGGTGACACGCGCCGCCACCGCCCGCACGCAGGCCGAGGACAAGTTGCCCCCTCTGCGCGAAGAAGAGGCTGTGTCGGCGGCTGTTCTACAGCGCGTTTTGGTGGCCCGCGACACGCTTGAGGCCGAAGAGACCCGCGCGCTGGAGCGGATAGAAACGCTGACCGGACGGATTGAGCAACTGGCCCATGACCAAGCCCGCGAAGAAACGCTGAACACCGATGCGGGCCAGACGATTGAGCGCTTGGATTGGGAAAAGACAGAACTGGAAAAGGCGGACGCTGGCCACGCAGAGGCCCTGACCACTGCGCAAGCCGCCGCCCATGAGGCTGCCGAAGTCCTTGCGGAACGTGAAAGCGACTTATCGCGGCTAACCGAAGATATGGCGCGGCTGGCGGCGCGGCACCAATCGGCAACACGCCTGATCGGTGACAGCCAGTCGCGGGTCGAACGTCTGGAGGCCGAAGCAGCCAAGGCACAAGTTGCCGTGACCGAGGCGCAAGCCACTCTGAATGGCGCGCAAGCGGCCTTGGCGCAGGCGCAAACCGCACAACAGGCCGCGACGCTGCTGGCGCAACAGGCGGATGAAGCGCTCTCGGCTGCGGAGGCTGCACGCGCCGAAACGCAGGAGCGCGAAAGCCGCGCCCGCGCCGCGCGATCCGAAGCAGAGGGTGAAGCCACGACTTTGCGCGCTGAGGTCACTGCCCTGACCAAGCTGATTGCGCGCGATAGTTCCGAAGATGAGCCACTTCTGGATCGGTTGACCGTTGAGCCGGGGTTTGAGGCCGCATTGGGAGCGGCCCTTGCGGATGATCTGCGCAGTTCGGAGACGGAAGGCGACACCGGCTGGGCCCGGTTGCCGGATTATGACGCCCCACAAAAACTGCCTGCGCAAATCCGCTCCATCGCGGAGCATGTAAAGGCCCCGGCGGTTTTGACGCGGCGGCTGGAACAGATCGGTGTCGTGGATGCGGATGAGGCGCCCAAGCTGCAACACATGCTGTTGCCCGGGCAGCGGCTGGTCAGCCAAGACGGGGATCTGTGGCGCTGGGACGGGTTCCGGGCCGCATCTGAAACCGCGCCGTCCTCGGCCGCGTTGCGTTTGCAACAGATCAACCGACTTCAGGCGCTCAAGCGTGACCTTGAGGAGGTCGAGGCTCGTGCGGATGGCACCCGTGCCGCGCATGAGGCGCTGACGGAGCGGCTTAAGGAATTGACGACGGCTGACATAGCGGCCCGGGATGCCCGTCGTGCTGCGGACCGGGCTGTGGCCGATGCATCCCGCGATGTGTCCCGCGCCGAAAGTGCGCAAAGCATCGCAGAGAGCAAGCTGGAAACCGGGCGTTTGGGCGTTGCACGGTTCGCCGATGAAGGGGCCGAGGCGCGGACCGCTTTGACTGAGGCGCAGGCCGCACAAACCGCGCTAGAGCCATTGGACGCGGCGCGCGGCGCGGTTGAGGACATTAAACTGACGGTTGAGGCCGCACGTCTGACCATGTTGCAACGGCGCGCCGCCTCGGACGAATTGAAGCGCGAAGGCGATGCGCGCACCCGGCGTCGGCAGGAGGTTACCAAAGAGCTGAGCGGTTGGCGCCACCGGTTGGAAACCGCCACGACCCGTATCACGGACCTGACGGAGCGGCGCCTCAAGGCCGAAGCGGAGTTGGGTGAGGCGCAGGCCGTGCCGGAGGCATTGGCGGCGCAACGTGCAGAGCTGTCGACACAGATCACCGCCGCCGAAACCCGCAAAGTAGCATCCGCAGAAGCGCTTTCGTTGGGAGAGGCCGGACTGCGCACAGCCGCCGAAGCTGAGCGCACCGCAGAGCGCGCCGCTTCAGAGGCCCGAGAGGCCCGCGCCGCAGGGCAAGCCCGCCTTGAGGCTGCTGCTGAGGCCGTTGAGGCCGCCGCGAACCGGATCAACGAGGACCTTGAAACCACGCCCAAAGCGCTTTTGGCACAACTGGAGGTGGACCCCGTGAACATGCCGACTGCTGCGGCCCTAGAGGCGGATGTGAACCGCCTGCGCCGTCAGCGTGATGCGCTGGGCGCGGTCAATCTGCGTGCCGAAGAAGACGCCCGTGAGGTCCAGACCGAGCATGACGAGTTGCTTGCCGAAAAAACCGACCTTGAGGAGGCGATCAAGGCCCTGCGTGCCGGGATCGCGGGTCTGAACAAAGAGGGACGTGAGCGGCTTTTGACAGCGTTTGAAACGGTGAACAGTAATTTCTCGATGCTGTTTACGCACCTGTTTGGTGGGGGTGAGGCTCGACTGGCCCTCGTCGAAAGCGATGACCCTTTGGAGGCAGGCCTTGAGATCATGTGCCAGCCGCCGGGCAAGAAACTGTCCACTCTGTCGCTGTTGTCGGGGGGAGAGCAAACGCTGACCGCGCTGGCTTTGATCTTTGCGGTGTTCCTCGCGAACCCCGCGCCTATCTGTGTGTTGGATGAGGTCGATGCGCCCTTGGATGATGCAAACGTCACGCGGTTCTGCGACATGCTCGATGAAATGACCCGCCGCACAAACACGCGGTTCCTCATCATCACGCACCACGCGGTGACGATGGCGCGGATGGACCGCTTGTTCGGGGTGACGATGGCCGAACAGGGCGTCAGCCAGCTGGTGTCCGTTGACCTGAAAAAAGCCGAAAGTCTGGTGGCTTAGAGGCGTTCAGAGCGCGTCCAACAAATCCGTCGTGGGCCAAGCATCCGCCGGAAGGCCAAGGCGCTGCTGCTCAGACTGCACAGCGGCGCGGGTTCGGGCGCCTAAGATCCCGTCGATTTTGCCAACATCATACCCGCGCGCGGCCAGCTTTTGCTGCAGGTGTTTCATCTGGTTGTCCTCCAACCCAGGCTCAGCCGCGCGGGCATCAAACACAGGCGCGCCGCTGAGCCGTGTGGCAAAGTAAGCAGCGGTCGTCACATAGGTAAAGCTCTGGTTCCAATCGAAAAATACGCGGTAGTTGTCAAAGGCCAAAAACGCAGGCCCTTTGTGGCCTTGGGGCAATAGCAGCGAGGCTTGCAGCCGCCGCGGCAGGTCTGTGCCCCGCGGTACGACGCCCAATCGTGCCCATTGCGCGACGCTCTTTTGGGTTTCAAGCCCAGAGACGCTCCAATCCATTTCGGCGGGCACGACAACCTCTGCCAGCCACGGTTCATCGCGCTGCCAGCCGAAATCGGCCAACATACGCGCGCCTGACATCAACGCATCCGCGACAGATGTTTTGAGGGTGACGTGGCCATCGCCGTCGCCATCTACGCCGCGCTCTAGGATATCGCCGGGCAGCATTTGGACCATGCCGATTTCGCCAGCCCATGCGCCGGTCGTGCGCGCCGGGTCGAAATCGCCCGCCTCAAACAATTCCAGCGCGGCGAACACCTGCGGGCGGAACAATTCCGGGCGGCGGCAATCGTGGCTTAGCGTTACTAGCGAGTTGAGCGTGTTGAAGTCGCCCTGCACCGCGCCAAAGTCAGTCTCAAGCGCCCAAAATGCCAACAGGACCCCGCGCGGGACACCGTACTCCGCCTCAGCCCGGTCAAAGATGGCATCGTAGCGATCTGCGTTGCGTCGCCCGTTGGTCAGGCGGCTTTGGCTGATGACCCGGCGGGTGAAGTCGGTGAAGGGGATGCGGAACACCCCTTGGGATCGGTCGGCGCGCAGGGTGCGGTCGTCTTGGGTGACGGAGGCAAAGAATTGGGACACCGAGGCACGGCTGTGCCCACGGGTGATGGCTTCGGCCTTTAGGTCTTCGACAAAGCTCGAAAAGCTGCCCCCACATGCGGCGAAGGCCGCGCCTGGCAAGCACAGTCCTAAGCTGATTGCGAATGAAAGTCGGCGCATGGTGCTGTTCCTAGCTATCCCCTTGCGGCCACCTCACATCATCAGCGCGCCAATGGCAACCGCGCCGAACAGGCCCGCCCAGACGCGCCAAAGCACATTGCACGCCGCGTCGATGTCGCTTGGGCCGATATCGCGGCGCCCTGCGGGGTGGACGAAGGGGAAGTCCTCCATCCGACCATCATAGCTGCGCGGCCCTGCAAGCGCGACGTCTAGCACCGGCGCAATTGCGGCTTCTGGCCAACCGGCATTGGGGGAGCGGTGCAGCCGCGCCTCAGCCATCACGCGGCCCCAGGCGGCGCGATCCAGTGCGCGGCCCGAGACCACCATAATGGCAAGTGCGGTCAGGCGCGCGGGCACCCAGTTCATGACATCGTCTAGCCGCGCTGCCGCCCAGCCAAAGTCGCGGTATCGCTCCGTGCGGTAGCCAATCATGCTGTCGGCTGTGTTCACGATTTTGTAGATCAGGATGCCCGGCAGCCCGCCCACAAAGAACCAAAACGCAGGGGCCATGACGCCGTCGCTAAAGTTTTCGGCCGCGCTTTCGATGGCGGCGCGGGTGACGGCGGGTGCGTCCATCGCGCTCACATCGCGCCCGACAATCATGGCGACAGCGCTGCGCCCCTCGGCCAGCCCCGTGCGGAGCCCGTCTGCCACTGCGCGCACATGTTCGATAAGCGAGCGGTGGGCCAGCAGGATCGCGGCGCCGATGATTTCGAACACCCAGCCGAGGGGAAGGGCGGCCAGCACCATCCCCAAAGCGCCCGCGCCAATCACAAGGATTGCGACGGCCAATACACCGGCGCGGCGTTGTGTGGGGGGATGGTTGAGCCGTTGATCAAGCGCGCCGATTGCGCGGCCCATCACGACAGCGGGATGCGGCGCGCGGTTCCACAGCCATTTGGGTTCGCCCAATGCTGCGTCCAGCGCAAGGGCTAGGGCGAGCAGTCCGCTCATGCGTGGGTGTCCGATCGGGGGGCGGCTAGGGCGCGTTCCAAGTGGTCCCATTGGGCGGACGTGCCGGGCAGGCCGAGGCGCACCCAACGGCTGGAATAGGGAAAGATCCGGCTCCAGACATGATGCATGGCCAGTCGGTCCTGCCATGTCTTTGCATCGCCTACATCGTACAGTCGAAATAGGGACGTGCCGCCGACAACGGGCTTGCCAATCAACGTGTCCAGCCGCGCGGCGTCTTGGGCGAGCCTGTCCCGGGTGGCTGTGGCCCAATCGTGATCCTCAAGCGCGACAGCCCCGATGCGCAGTGCTGGCCCCGATACAGCCCACGGTCCAATCATGTCGCGCAGGCGTGCGATGGTCGCCGGCTGTGCAACTGCAAACCCCAGCCGCATCCCCGCAAGGCCCCAAAATTTGCCAAAACTCTTGAGGACGACAACCCCATCGCGCGTGGCCAGCTCAATCATTGATGCCTCGGGCGTGACGTCGCAAAAGCTTTCATCGATGATGGTGAGCGGGGCGGTGATATCCTCAGCGGACCAGAGCCGCCCGTCGGGATTATTGGGATGCACCAACACGCGGGCCGATGGGGCCTGATCTGTGATCTGCCAGCCATGAGCGCGGAAGGCTGCCGCATGTTCGTTGTAGGTGGGGGCAGGGATGTCGACACGTCCAGCGGAGGCCAAGACCGGCATTTGGGCAATAAGCGCAGAGGCGCCGGGGGCTGCCAAAACCTCGGCTGAGGCTGGGACATTCCAGAATGTCCGCGCGGCTTGTGTGAGCCTGTCTTGTGCCGCTGCATCGGGCAGGCAGGCCCAGTCAGCGGCTGTTAACTTTTGTATCGGAAACGTTACCGGGTTTATGCCGGTAGAAAGGTCTAACCATGCGTCGCGTGCCCCGCCCCAGCGGGCAACGGCGGCATCAAGACCACCGCCATGATCGCGGGGCGCTTTGGGGCAAGCCGAGGGGGCAGGCGCGAGGGTCATTTTACGCTCAGGCGTCGGGCAGTGGTGGGATGCGGGTGATGAAGTGGCCCTTGATCGCTTGGGGCCACTGCTTGAACGGGACTTGTCCGCTTTTGCTCTCGGCGTGCAGGGCGGCATAGGCAACAATCCCCTCGGCAGCCTCTGCCGTTGTTTCGAATTTTCCCAACGTATAGGTCAGTTTACCCGCGGCTTGGAGCGATACGTTACAACCGTGATTGCACCCCATAAGGCAGGAATGACGCCGTGTTTCGACACCAGCAACGCCTTCGGCTGCGGCTTCGACAAGTGTGGCCAAAGCCTCACCATCGGTCAGTTCAACCCCATCATTGGCCGCGCGTTCGGCCCAGTCATCGCGTTTGCAAGTGTCGCAAATGGTGATCACGCTCGTCATCAGGCGCTCCCTTTTTCGTGCAGATTTGTACGTCAATATAGGGCGCGCAAGCGAGTGCATCCCCTTTTGCGACCCTTCAACAGCAATTCGGAACGCTCTGCAAGAAACCGCGCATCGGGGGCTGCGATGCGGCGTTGTTAATCCTCTGTTAGGGTTCGTGGACTAGCCATAAAGGACAGCCACTCAGCACGAGTTCATTAGGTCGATACACCGCAGAAGGGGTAAACGGGCATGCAGGTTCTTATTGTCGAGAGTAACGCGAATTTGGCCGCACTTTGGCAAAGACCGCTGTCGGCTTGGGGGCATGGCGTGACCATCGCGACGGGGCAGTTGGATGCCGTGCGGCACCTGTCCACCCATGATTTTGAGGCGATCATTCTAGACCTAAAATTGACCGAAGGCAGTGCCATGGCGGTGGCGGATTTTGCGAATTACCGCCAGCCACAGGCCCATATTATCGCGGTCACCTCGGACAGGTGTTTTTCTGATGGGTCAATCTTTGCCCACCTTGGCAACGCGCGTGTGTTGTTGCCAAGGGCCACCTCGCCCGATGATTTGGGCAAGATGGTCGAATATTACGCGGCCTGAAGCCCGTTACGCCCATGGGGTTCCATCCAGTCGATCTGTGCATTGATCGGAAGGATGCGGTTCGGGTTAATCGTGTCGTGACTATAGTGGTAGTGGCGCACGATATGCTCCATTCCGACGGTCTCTGCGACGCCGGGCACTTGGTACAATTCTCGCGTATAGGCCCACAGGTTGGGGTAATCGACCAGCCGCTTGCGATTGCATTTGAAATGCAGGTGATAGACCGGATCGAACCGTACAAGTGTGGTGAACAGGCGCCAGTCTGCCTCAGTGATTTGATCGCCAGCAAGATAACGGCGGGTGCCAAGCAGGGCCTCCATCTCATCAAGGGCGGCGAACAAGGTCGTGACAGCAGTGTCGTAGGCCCCTTGGGTCGTGGCAAAACCTGATTTGTAGACGCCGTTGTTGATCGGCTCATAAACGCGCTCATTGATCTGATCGATCTCGGAGCGCAGGGCCATCGGATAGAAATCGAGCGTGTTTCCCGTGATTTCGTTAAACGCCGTGTTGAACATGCGAATGATCTCAGAGGATTCGTTGCTCACGATGGTTTGGCGCTGTTTGTCCCATAGGATCGGCACGGTCACGCGGCCCGACACGCCGGGGTCCGCGCGGGTATAAATGTCACGCGCAAAGGGCAGCCCATAAAGCGTGTCGCCGGTTGCACCATCATCGTCAGTTTCAAACGTCCAACCGTCGGACAACATGTCGGGATGCACCACTGAGATGTCGATGAGGTCGGTCAAACCCTTGAGTTTGCGAAAGATCAGCGTGCGGTGCGCCCACGGGCACGCAAGGGAGACATAGAGGTGATAGCGGCCCGCCTCGGCTTTAAATCCGCCTTCACCCGTGGGGCCCGCGCTGCCATCTGCGGTGATCCAATTGCGGAACCCGGCCGTTGAGCGGACGAACTTTCCGCCCGTGGATTTCGTGTCGTACCAAGTGTCATGCCAGACGCCGTCAACCAATTGGCCCATCGTTCATCTCCTTTTGTTGTGTCCCAAATAGACCGCTTGCATTCGCGCATCTAGGTCGCGTTCAGCGCAGGGCCTGCGCGCATACGCACAAACTGGGGGGAAATGAGGCCAAAACCGGCTTTGAATCCCGTTGCGCCCTTGTCACCCGCAGGCTAGGCAGTGGCAGACGACGCCTCGTTTCGGGGCCGGACAGGTGGATCACGGGCCCCGCCGACCCAGACAGGGGGCGGACCGCGACATCGTCATCCCGGCCACGGCAGCGGGGCATGCGAATGATGGAGCGTGCCTTGAGACCTGTTCTTTTCCTTATCCTCTCTGCTTTTGCGGGACCGGCTGCGGCGCACCCTGGTCATATCGCGGACCTTGCTGGCCATGACCATTGGGTTGCGGGTGCTGCGATTGGTGCGGCGATTGGCGCTGCGATCTGGGGGCACCTAAAGGGCAAAAAGGCCGAGGCCAAAGACGAAGAGCCCGAAGACACAGCCGAGGAGGCCACCGCATGAGCACTACTTCTCCCCAGAAAACCGGCGTCATGATTTGTGGGCACGGTTCGCGCTCGCAGTCGGCGGTGGATGAGTTCGCGACGCTGGCCGAAAAGCTGCCCGCCCACCTGCCCGCTGAGTGGGAGGTGGATTACGGTTATCTTGAGTTCGCCAACCCCGTCATTCGCGACGGTCTTGATGCCCTGCGCGCCAAAGGCTGCACGCGGATCTTGGCAGTGCCGGGTATGTTGTTCGCAGCGATGCATGCCAAAAATGACATCCCCACCGTTCTGAACACATATGCCCAGAAAAACGGGCTACAGGTCAGTTATGGGCGTGAGCTGGGCGTAGACCCCAAGATGGTGTCCGCGGCGGCCGCACGTATTCGCGAAGTCGCGGGTGATGGTCCCTATCACGACACATGTCTGGTGGTTATCGGGCGCGGTGCAAGCGATCCTGACGCCAATGGCAACGTCGCCAAAATCGCCCGGCTTTTGCACGAAGGCCTTGGCTTTGGCTGGTGTGAGGTTGGCTATTCCGGCGTGACGTTCCCGCTGGTGGAACCTTGCCTGCAACACGCGGCCAAGCTGGGCTACAAGCGGATCGTCGTGTTCCCGTACTTCCTGTTTTCGGGCATTTTGATCGACCGGATCTATGGCTTCACCGATCAAGTCGCGGCACAGCATCCCGAGATCGAATTCCTTAAGGCCGGTTATCTGGGCGATCACGTGGACGTTTTGCGCACCTTTGCTGAGCGTGTGATTGAACAAGACAGCGCGACCCCACCCCCCAACTGTGGGCTCTGCGCCTACCGCGAGCAGGTGCTTGCGTTGGAGGATGGCCGCCATCACCACATCAAGGCCGAAGACCGCCAGCACCCCGCGTTTGGTGCGGTCCCGCCGTCCACTTGTGTGATGTGCAAATACCGCACGGCCGTTCTGGGTTTTGAGGCTGAGGTGGGGGCTGTCCAAGAAAGCCATCACCACCATGTTGAAGGGCAGGGGGCCAATGCGCCCGGTTCAAACGTGGCGGATTGCAAGCTGTGCGATACGTTCTGCACGGGCATGTGCCGGCTGGAAATGCAGGATGCGCACGCGCATCACCACCATCATGACCATGGACATGGACATGCACATGACCATGATCACGGGCATCACCATCACGCGGAATACCCGCACGCCAAGCACCCTCATGGGCCCGAAAGCGCGCGCAAACGGGTTAAGTCCTAAGTCCGAACACGCGCCTGATTATCTGCGTCCCGTCCGGCTCAACCGCTCCGAGAGGATTTCGCCCTGCGTCCCTACGAAAAAGACCCGAAGGCCATCTATGCGGCCAGCTTTGCTACCGTTCAGGCCGAGGCCAATCTGGACCGGTTCGATAGTGGTATGCAGGCGCTGGTCACGCGGCTGATCCATGCGTGTGGCATGGTTGAGGTTGCGGACCGCATCGCGCATTCCCCCGGGGCCTATCTGGCTGGGCACCGTGCTTTGGCGAATGGCGCGCCGGTTCTGTGCGACTGTGAAATGGTCGGCGCAGGCATTATCCGCCGGTATCTGCCCGCGCAGAATGAAGTGATCGTAACCCTGAATGACCCCAGCGTGCCCGACCGCGCGGCCGCGATCGGCAACACACGATCTGCCGCCGCGGTGGAGTTGTGGGCCGACCATCTAGAGGGCGCTGTTGTCGCCATCGGCAATGCGCCCACGGCTCTGTTTCACTTGCTTGAACTGTTGGATCAAGGCGCGCCCAAGCCTGCCGTGATCCTCGGGTTTCCGGTGGGGTTTGTCGGCGCGGCGGAATCCAAGGCCGAATTGGCGGAACGGCCCCGGGGCTGTGACTTTGTCGCCCTGCGTGGGCGGCGGGGCGGTTCGGCGATTGCCAGCGCGGCCGTGAATGCCTTGGCCGCTGGGCTGCCGGAACTCAACGCATGAGCGGGCACGTCGAAACGTCTGCACCTTGGCTGCATATCGTTGGCATCGGTGAGGACGGTCTGGACGGGCTGACCCCCGCCACGCGCGCCGTGGTTGAGGCCGCAGAAATCCTAATCGGCGGAGATCGTCACCACGCCCTTGCACAGACGACCACGGCCAAGCGCTACGCATGGCCCAGCCCGTTTGATGCCCTGATCGATCTGTTAAAACAGCACGCAAACCAGCGTGTTGTCGTCCTCGCGACAGGCGATCCGCTGTGGTTTTCGGTTGGGGCGCGGATTGGCCGCTCAATCCCTGCAGGGCAGATCACATACCACCCGCAACTGTCCGCGTTTCAGCTGGCAAGTGCGCGCATGGGCTGGTCGATGGCCGATGTAGAGACGTTGACCGTTCATGGCCGCCCTGTTGAGCAGATGATCGCGTTTATTCAACCCGATCAGCGGCTTATCATCCTGACCACCGGGGCTGAGACGCCTGGCCAGATCGCGCAGTTCCTGACGGAGCGCGGATTTGGCGACAGTCCGATGACTGTTTTGGCCAATATGGGTGGCGAAAGGGAGCAGCGTTTT